>Ga0207733_100106_pt1 | contig 82470 bp, 82 predicted proteins | sample A23P3SouthBayCA_FD_187735 | JGI IMG/M metagenome (GOLD analysis project Ga0207733, IMG submission 187735) | Aerobic enrichment media microbial communities from Eden Landing Ponds, California, USA - A23 P3 (SPAdes) | ecosystem: Environmental > Aquatic > Marine > Unclassified | place: Emeryville...
AAGCCGGGCCCAGTTCGGCTGGACGATCAGCGTCCACATCCTCTTTGCATCCCTCTCGGTCGGACTCGCACCCTTCATCGTCTACTTCACCTGGAAGGAGATTCGGACAGACGATGATCGGTTCGCTCGGTTGCGATCGTTCTGGCTGAAGGTCTTCGCCGCCGGGTTCGTCATGGGAACTGTCACCGGCATCCCGATGAGCTTTCAGTTTGGGACAAATTTTCCGGGATTCTCCGCGGTCGCAGGGGAGTTGATCGGCGGGCCGCTAGCCTTCGAGGCGAAGATGGCCTTTTTCCTGGAGGCGGTCTTTCTCGGCGTATTGCTGTTCGGTCGCGAACGGGTCAGCGACCGGACCTACTTCCTCTCGTCGGTGCTTGTCGGGTTCGGGGCCTGGCTCTCTGGCTTCTGGATCCTGGTCGTCAACGCCTGGATGCAGACCCCCCAGGGATTCGAGATGATTACGCGCAACGGGATGGAGGTCGCCCAGTTGACCGATCCCATCGCTGCATTCTTCACGCCCCGCCTGACCTGGATGTACGTCCACATGGTCAACGCGGCGGTGATTTCTGTAGCGCTGTTGGTGGCCGGCGTCGCCGCGTACATCGTCTGGAAGAAAAGCGACGCAAAAGCCTGGAAAACGGCACTGAAAATCGCAGTCGTGCTCCTGATCGTCACCGCTCCGCTGCAGGCTCTCCACGGCGACGCCTACGCCCGTCACGTCGAGGACACCCAGCCCCAAAAGTTCGCCGCCATGGAGGGCCACTACGAGACGGGACCGGCAGACCTCCACCTGTTTGCGATCCCGACCGAACTCAGTGCGCTGACGGACCCACGGGCGGATAATCTCTTTGCGATCAGCCTCCCCAGGGTGGGATCCTTCCTCGCCAGTGGGGGTGACTTCGACGCGGTCGTGACCGGGCTCGACGAATATGAGGAGAATCCCCCCGTCGCGCTCGTTTTCTGGTCGTTTCGATTCATGGTTGGGCTCGGGTTCCTGTTCATCGGGCTGGCGTTCTGGGGTGGGTACCTCATCTACCGGAACCGGCTGCCCGACAGCAGCCGCTATCTGAAAGCGATGATCGCCGCGTCGCCGCTGGGATTCGCCGCGTTGCTCACCGGCTGGTACGTCACCGAGATCGGCCGCCAGCCCTGGGTGATCCAGGACGTACTCACGACGAGTGAGGCCGCCTCGTCGACGCTGTCATCGACTGCGGCGACCCTGACGCTGGGTGCGTTCGTGGTCGTCTATATCGGTCTGATACTGGCTGCGCTGTACGTCCTGCGGTGGCTGATCGAGGACGAACTCCGCGACCTGGGCGTCACGGCGTCGACGGGCGATCGCTGGCACGGCCCGTTGCCCGGGGTGAGCGACGATGATTGAGCCGCTGGTGCTGCCAGTCGAGCGATACCTCGTCCCCTCACTGCCCGACGTCTGGTTCGGGGCCGTCATGTTCGCCCTGGCGATGTATATCGTGCTCGACGGGTTCGACTTCGGGATCGGAATGCTGTATGCGACCCGCGAGGACGAGGCCGAGCGAGAGACGATGCTCGCTGCTTTCGGCCCGGTCTGGGACGCCAACGAGGTGTGGTTGGTCGCCTTCGGGACCATGTTGTTGGCGGCATTCCCCGACGTCTACTCTCGGCTTTTGGCCGATAACTACCTGATCGCCCTCGGGTTCGTTCTGGCGTTGCTGTTTCGTGGAGTCGGTCCGGAACTGCGCGAACAGCACGAGGACGAACGGTGGCAGCGAGTCTGTGATCGGTCGTTCGTCGCGGGAAGTACTCTCGCACCCTTGCTGTTCGGCGTGCTGGCTGGGTCGTGGGTGTTCGACGCCCCGGCACTGTCTGCCCCGGCGCTGCTGACCGGCATCGGCCTGGTGGCCGTCTCGGCCGTCACCGGCGCGGCGTTCGTCGCGGCCAAGACCGCCCCTTCCCTCGCCGGTGATATGCGCGATCTCGGCGTGCTCGGGACGCTCGCGTACCTGCTCGGGGTGGTGGTCCTGCTCTCGGTCGTTGTCTGGACCGACGCCGGTGGGACCGCCGAGACCGTCCTGTCAGGCCCCGGAATCGTCATCGTCGGCCTCTCGGTCGTTGCTGGCCTGGGTGGGGTCGTCCTCGCGTTACGCGACCGCTACCGGGCGTGGCTCGCCAGCGCGCTCGCTCTGCCCGCGCTGTTGAGTGCGCTGGTCGCGCTATTGCTCTACCCGACGATCTATCCGGCCACCGGGCTGACGGTCAGCGACGCCGTCGTCTCGCCGCTCGCCCTGAACCTCACGACCGTCCTCGGGTTCCCCGTCCTCCTGCTCGTCCTGTGGTACTTCAAGTTCCTCTACGGCGTCTTCAGCGGTCCGATCGAGGGCGAGGGGTACGGCGCGTAGGCTGGGGATCGGCCCGCACGGCCTGGCGGGATCGCTTCGACGCGCTTAGGAACCGGTGGGGCGTTCGATCCGGTATGGCCGACGACGAGGCGATAGTCAACGAGCTGTTCGCCCTGATCGAACAGCGCAAGGACGAACTCCCCGAAGACTCCTACACGACGTCGCTGTTCACCCACGAGAAGGGTGAAAACGCCGTTCTGGAGAAACTCGGCGAAGAGATGACCGAACTCGTCCTGGCGGCCAAAGACGACGACGTCGACGAAATCGCTCACGAGAGCGCCGACATCGTTTATCACATGCTGGTGCTGCTCTCGATGAAAGACATGGATCTGGACGAGTTGATGGACGAACTCGAAGCACGACGCGGGTAGCCGGAAATATCGATACGATTGCAAAAACATATTTATTTGATATCATATTAACGCTTTTCTAATACCGTACGGCCAGCGTTCCGGGAGCGACTTTCTCGCCGACGGCACCGTCCACAATCCGCTATCTCTCCGGTCGAGACAATCGATCCCGGCCACATCGGGCCGAGCGCTGCAGGTTCCGTCGTCCAACGTTGGCGTATTCTACCACCCCGGAAACTCACCGACAACGAGTGACGCGCCGAGGGCCAGAAGAATGGCCTTATACGCGCCCATACTGTACCGACAGTCAATGAGTCAACCGTTCGAGGGCCTCCCCACGACCCCCACCGCAGCGGAGGTCATCGACAAGGCCTTCTCGCGGGCCGCACGCGCCGGCGGCGCGAAATCCGGCACCGAGGCCCAGGAGTCGATGCTCCAGACGGCCTCGAACGTCGTCGCCGACAACCTCGACAACGTCGTCACCACGTGGCCCGACTTCGACGAACTCGATCCGTTCTATCGCGAACTGCTCGACGCCGTCGCTGGTCGTGCACTACCACAGGATCCGGACGACGGCGTCGACGCCCTGCGCCAGCACCTCTCGGAGGTCGGCTGGGCAGCCCATCAAACGCGGGAGATCAGAAACGAATACCAGGGGCGCGTTCGCGAGGGTGGCGACGCGGCCGTCAAGTTCCGCAAGCAGGCCTTCGCCCGCATGGCCGACGTCGTCGAGGAAATCGAGGACGACCTCGCGGCGATTTCGACGGCCCGTGACGCGCTCAAGGGCCTGCCGGACATTCGTCCGGACGAGCCAACCATCGTCATTGCCGGATACCCGAACGTCGGCAAGTCGACGTTCGTCAACGCCGTCACGAACGCTCGCAACGAAGTCGCGAGCTACCCCTTCACAACGACCGAAATTCGGGTCGGTCACGTCACGCGCGATCACATTCGCTACCAGCTCGTCGACACGCCCGGGCTTCTCGACCGGCCGGCCGACGATCGCAACGAGATCGAATCCCAGGCCGTGAGCGCACTCACCCACCTCGCGGACTGTGTCGTCGTCATGGTCGACCCCAGCGAGGAGTGTGGCTACCCGCTGGAAGTCCAGCTCGAACTGCTCGCGTCAATCGAATCGACGTTCGACGTGCCGGTGCTCACCGTCGCGACAAAATCCGATCGATCGACCGACGTCGAGGCCGACGAATACGTCAGCGTGACTGCCGACGACAACGTCGAGGGGACGCTGCTGGCAGCGATCGAGGCGGTCGGCTACGAACCGGAACTCCCCTACGACGGTTGAGCCCGTTTACGGCGTTTTTGACTGGCTGGGACACCACTTCAGTCGTCAGTCGGCGCTTCGAGTGTGGCGTCGGACTGTGACTCCCAGAGGGCAGCGTACTGCCCGTCGGCCGCGAGGAGTTCGTCGTGGCCGCCGGTTTCGATGATCCGGCCGTCTTCCATGACGACGATCCGGTCGGCCGCCTGGATCGTCGAGAGCCGGTGGGCGATGACGAACGCCGTCCGATCGGCGATCAGTCGATCGAGACTCGCCTGGATGAGTTCTTCCGTCTCCGTGTCCACGTCACTCGTCGCCTCGTCCAGAATGATGATCGCCGGATCACTCAGCAGGGCGCGAGCGACCGAGAGCCGCTGGCGCTGGCCACCCGAGAGCTTGACGCCCCGCTCGCCGATCTGGGTCCGGTAGCCGTCGGGCAGATCGACGATGAACTCGTGGGCTTCGGCGGCCTTCGCGGCCTCGATCAGCCGGTCGTCGAGCCCGTCGCCGTCGAGGGCGGAGAGGTCGCCGTAGCCGATGTTTTCCTCGACGGTGCCCGAAAAGAGGTAGGGGTCCTGTTCGACGACGCCGATGTTATCGCGCAGCCCCTGGAGTTTGTACTCACGGACGTCCTCGCCGTCGACGCGAACCGCGCCCGCGTCGACGTCGTGAAAGCGGGGCACGAGTTTGACGAGGGTAGACTTTCCAGCGCCGGTTTCTCCCGCGAGCCCGATGGTTTCGCCCGGTTCGACCGATAGCGAGACGTCGTCGACGACCACCTCGTCGTGGCCCTCGTAGCTGAACGAAACCCCCTCGAAATCGACCCGCCCCTCGATCCGGTCCGGGTCGATGGCGTCCTGGCGCTCCTCGATGGCCGACTCGTGACCTAGCAGGCCGAACACGCGCTCGGCGCTGGACTTCGCGCGCTGGTACTTGTTGGCCGTCCGGCCGATCCGCCGCATCGGCGAGTACATCCGGCGCAGGTAGAGGAAGAAGACCGTGAACGTGCCGGCCGTGATCGTGTTCGGAATCGTCACCGGTCCGAACGTGAACGAGCCAGTGACGATCATCTGGCCGCCGACCAGCAGGACGCCGACGAACGCGATACCAGTGATCAGGCGAACCCCGGCGAAAAAGGCCCGTCTGAGCCTGATCGCTTCCACTTGCTTGTCGTGATACGCCTGGCTCTGCTCGGCGACCCGCTCGCGTTCGTAGCCGTAGCGATCGAACGCTTTGATCACCTTCGCGCCGCCGATGTTGTTCTCCAGGCGGGAGTTGAGCCGGGCGACGATTTCCCTGATCGACTTGTATTTGGGCTCGATCCACGTCAGAAACCACATGCTGGCGAGGCCGATGATCGGGACCGGCAGCAGGACGATCAGTGCCAGTGCGGGGGAGTAGGTGTAGAGGACGATCGAGATGCCACCGACGGTCGCGACCACGCGAATGATCTGGCGCAACTCCGTACTGAGAAACTCTTCCAATCGGTTGATGTCGTTGTTCAGTATCGACATCATGGCCCCTGTCTGGTGGTTTGCGAAGAAATCCAGCGAGAGTCTTTGCATGTGGTCGTAGGTGTCGTTCCGGAGGTCTCGCTGGATCTTCTGGGCGGTCGATTGCAGCAGGTATCGGGAGGTAAAGCGCGTGAGCGAGCGGATGAGATAGGCGACGACGGCGATGAGTGCGAGGCGCTGGAGCAATGCCATCCGAGCGGCTTCCGTGGTCATCGAGCCTGCAGTGATCAACCCGACGTCGGTGAGCAGGCCCGGATCTGCCGACTGGTTGATCACGCGATCGATCGCTGCACCGACGACGAGCGGTGGGACGAGGCGAGCCCCCCGGGTGACCAGGGCTGAGCCGACGCCCAGGCCGAGACGACCCCAGTACGGTCGGCCGTAGGCCAGGAGCCCGAGCATCGGATGCCCATCGACCTGCTGGCGCACGTCCGCAAAGCCACCAGCCTCGTCCGAGGACATATCGAGTTCGAATGGACCCCCCGGTGAAACGCTTGCGTTCTCCCCTCGAACGAGAGACTCCTTTCAATCGGCAGACGCCAGCCGATCCTGCAGCCGTGGCCACCCCCCATGGGCGAGTGGGCGCTGGGTTAGCCGTCGCCAGCGTACTCCGTTTCGATGAACCGCACGCTGGTCTCGACGTCGTGGTCCGCTGCGGCGTCCGCCATCGCGTCGAGTTCGTCCGCCAGTGGCGGTGGCTCCGTGTTCGAACGGATCCCGACCGTGACGACCACCCCCTCGACGCGCTGGAACACGGCCTGGTTGCCACGGATCATTTCCACGTCGAGCAGCGTCAGCGAGTGTTGCTCGACGATAGCCGCCGCGCCGTCGTTGATCGCCGTCTCGGTCGACGACATCTGGTAGGAATCGAGCGTGACGCCGCCGAGGAAGGCCGAGAGAACGAGAATCGAGAGGACGAGAACGGCGACGCGCTTGAGTGTTGCCGAGCGCGCGTTCTCCGAGTGAAACCAGTGGCGTGGTCGGTAGCCGCGATACCAGAGGACGATCAGGGCCGCCAGGTTGATCGAAAGGACGTTGACGAGCAAGAGGACCCCCGCACCCAGGCTTACGAGTGGCGTCCCCCAGGCGAGACCGATCCCCACCGTCGCTGCCGGTGGGATCAAGGCGACCGCGATCATGACGCCGACGAGCGCGGTCGAGACCCCGGTCGCCAGGCTGAGGACGCCGGCGACACCGGCACCGAGCGCGACGACGAGCGAGAGGAAATCCGGCGCAACGCGCTCTCGAATCTCGGCGACGGTCGTCACGTCCTCCAGTGGCGGCACGAGATTGAGATAGCGCACGGCGATCGCGAACACGCCGGCACTCGCGATGGCGATGAGCAGGCCCAGTATCTGGAGTTTGACGCCGCGGCGGAACAGTTCCGTCTCGTTGATAACCGTCCCGACGCTCGTCGCCATCGCGGGCCCGATCAACGGCGCGATCACCATCGAGCCGACGACGACGGCTGGAGAGTCGAGCAGGAGCCCAGCCGTGGCGATGACGGCGCTCACGATGGTCATGATGACGTAGGTTTCGAACGCCGGAGAGAGGTCCTGGGCTTTGGACTTGAGCTCTTCCCGAGCGATCCGGTCTTCGTCGACCTCCTCCGCGTACTCGTCCTGGAGTGTCTCGAACCGGTCGGAGATGACGGTGTTCGCTTCGACGATTACGGTGTAGGCTGACTGGTCGATCCCGACCTCGTGGAGGCGATCCAGGATCGGTTCGACCGCGTTGGTCGGCAGGGGAAAGGAAACGACGGCGGTGTACTCCCGGCCACTGGTCTCGTCGGAGACGACGTAGTCGATGCCTTCGTCGTCGAGGGCATCGAGGACCGCCTCCCGCTTGCCGGTGGGAATCGTTACCTGGACGAGCCGCACGGCGGATTGGAGACTCCGCGAGGTGAAATAGCTGTGGTTAGTCCCCGCATACCCGGTCTCCGAGAACGGGACCCCATTGTCGAGTGACGGCACCGCGTCCATCTCCTTCGCACGGAATCGTCGTGCCTATCCCCGCCCGTGCCCAGAAACGGGTATGTTCGAGACGCGACCGAATCGATCACGCGAGGTCGTGCTCGTCGGCCGCTCCAACGTGGGCAAGTCGACGCTCATGCGGGAGATTACGGGCCACAGCGTCGATACGGGCCAGAAACCTGGCGTTACCCGCGAGCCGAACCACTTCGATTGGACCGCCCAGGATTTCATGGTGACGGACCTCCCCGGGTTTGGCTTCATGGCTGGCGTCCCCGACGACGTCCGCGAGCAGATCAAGACCGACGTCGTCCGCTACGTCGAGGAACACGCCGATAATATCCTGGTCGGCATCCTCGTTGTGGATGGCAAGAGCGTCGTCGACATCATCGATCGTCACAGCGGGCCCGAGGAGATTCCCCACGTCGTCGAACTGTTTCACTTCCTGCAGGAAGTCGGCATCCCGCCGGTCGTCGCCGTGAACAAGATGGATAAAGTCGACGACAAAGACCAGCGACTCGACGACCTGTGTGATCGCCTCGGGCTCCCGAGTCCCTGGCAGCAGTGGCAAGAGACGATCGCACCGGTGACCGCAAAACGGGGTTCGATCCAGCCGATGAACGACGCCGTGCGACACCACCTCAGCGAGTCCGGCGACGAGGACCTCTTCCAGTTTTTCTAGCGACGTTTCGGTGGCGGTTCAGCGGATCACTCGCCCGCAGCGTCGTCTTCAGTCGACACGTAGCGATCCCTGGCCACGTACAGGGCGACGCCCGCCGCGACGAGCGCGCCGCCGATGTAAATCGAGGACACCGTCCCGAGTGCACCCAGGCTGATCGGGCTGGCGCGGAGGATCAGCCCGGTGCCGGCACCGATCATCAGCGCGATGGTGAACATGAAAGTGCGTGTCGCCGCCAGTTCCCTCGCGGTCTCGGAAAGGCCACTCATTGACCAAATCCTCACGGTCACCGTACTTAATCGTTGGACAACCGCTCACGGGTGAACCCATCGCGTCCAGCCGCACATCCCGAGTCAACGGACTGCTGCCCCGGTCACTGGAGCACTCACAGACACGTGCATGCCACAGCGGGGTGCAGCCCGTGCCGAGACAGCGACGGCTGGTGCTGTCAGCGTCAGGAACGGGCCGAGCGCCGTGGCCGATACCACGGGCTGGCGAACGAAGCGGGAAGTCAGGCGACGTTGAAGCCCTTGTCGCGGAGGAAGTCCTCGACGCGGCCGAGGTGGTTGCCCTGGAGCTCGATCTGGCCGTCTTCGACGGTCCCACCGCACGCGAACTTCGATTTCAGGTCCGACGAGAGACTGTCCATGTCCACGTCACGTGGATCGAAGCCCTCGATGATCGTTACCTCCTTTCCGTAGCGGCGCTCGTCGATGCGGATATTGATCTCCTGGGACTCTTTGGCAACGTCCTCACAGACGCAAAGCTCCTCAGGCAGCCCGCACGTCGAGCAGACTTCCGACATTACACCTGCGCGTACGAAATCAACCTATTAAACACTGTCGGGGTGTCCCACGCCTGCGTTACTCGTTTTCCCTCAGTTCGGCCCCTCACCGGCAGCCCACGACCGACGCAACACGGCGAGTGGAGCGGCGCCGCCCAGTTTCGGCCCAACCGAGACTCACCGGACGATCCGGTTGACCGTCGCGACCGCTTCCTCGGCCGCCTCGGGCGTCGCCTCGCCGGCGTAGCGCGCCCGTTCCCGTCGCAACATGACCCGTCGGGCATCGTCCGTCGCATCGATCGCGTCGAACCACGCCCGGGGCGTCTCGCCGGGGTGGCGGGGTCGCTCCGCACGCCGCTCCAGGTGATAGGTCAGCCGCTGGTAGGCGCGTTCGATCCGTTCGGCTGGCTCACCGTTTCGCGGCTGGTAGCGAACCCACGCCGTGCGGTAGAGCCGCTCGGCAGCGTCGGTCCGGCGAACCCCGGCCACGACGCCGATCAGCGCGAGCAAGCCCAGACCGAGCTGGTGTCGCGTCGGGAGGAGTGGCCCGCCAGTCCCTGCGTCGGCGGATTCGTTCGCCGCGCCGCCGAACTGGCTCGGGTCGATGACCCCACCGACGGGACGGCTCGAACTGCCGGCGCCCGTCACGTTCTCGGACGCGTTCGCCCCGGTGCCATTGGTCTCCGTCAACGGTGCTGGCGTCACCGTCGATTCGGGCGTCCACTGGCTGCCAGCCCCGGTTTCGTCCGTGTCGACGTTCGACTCGTTCCCTTCACGAGCCTGTTCCAGCCGCTCCCGTTCGGTGGCCTCGCGTGGCGCGGACGGCGTCGGGTCGAATCGGACCCAGCCACGGTCGGGGAAGTACACCTGGACCCACGCGTGGGAGTTCTCACCACGGACGACCCACCGGTCCTCGGCGACGCGCTCTCCGGCGGTGTACCCTGTGACGAAACGCGCCGGGACTCCCTCCGACCGCAACATGGTCACCATCGTCGTCGCATAGTACGTACAGTAGCCCCGCTCCATGTCGAAGAGGAAGGCGTCGGCGACGTCACCGCGCGGCTTGCGCACGTCGAGGGAGTATTCGCGATTGTTCTGGAGCCACCGCTCGACGGTCCGGGCCGTCTCATACGGCGTCTCGGCGTTGGCCGTCAGCCGTGCGGTCCGCTCCCGGACGCGGTCGGGCGTACTCGATGGCAACTGGGTGTAGGTTTCCCGGATGTCCTCCGGATAGTCGGTGCCGGCGGTCTGGAGCTCCGTCGGAGCCGGCCGCGGCACCGCACTCCGGACCGTGAACGACTCGCCAGCCTGGACCGGCTCCGCTGGGACGAACGATCCCGCGTCGGTGACGCTCACGTTCTCGACGCCGTCGAGCTGGACCGGCTGCCAGGCGGCCGGGATCGTCGAGATCGATGCTTCGGCCTCCACCGTCTGGGTCACCGTCGTCGACCGACCCGGGGGGCCATCGAGATACCCGCCGGTGTAGCGGTCGCTCGCCCCGGTGCGGACCCAGCCGTCGCCGGTGTAGCGATCGTAACTCGCCACCTGCCAGTAGGATCCCTCGGTGCTGGTCACCGAGAACGCGACCTCCGGCGAGAGCGTTATCGAGCCCTGGATTGTCACCCGTTCGTCGACGCCGGTGAGGCTGCTCTCGAGGGTGTTGTCCGACCCATCGCCGAGGAAGTCACCGGCGATTGGGATCGAGGCGCCCGCACTTGCCGGGACGACCGAGACGATGCCGGGGACGATGATCATCAGGGCCACGACGGTGACGACCGTCTCCCCGCGCACGACGGACTTGCCCCGGCGTTCGAGGTCCCCGAAGCCGATGGCGGCGGTTCCGCCAACGACCCCGGTCACGGTCGTGATCACGTCGGCGTCACCCGTGAGGACGAAAAAGCCGAGCGTCCCGCCGGCGGCCAGCACCGCCGGCGTGTACCAGCGCCGCATCGCGAAGTACCACGTGACGAACACCGGCCCGGGCGCGACCCCGAGGACCCACTGGTTGATGTTCGTAATTCGCAACAGGGTCCGACCGGCGAACAGCGAGAGGGTGTCCGCGAGGAGCGCCATCGGGTCCGGGTCGCCAGTGAGTGTGGTCAGGTACCAGGCGAGTCCGCCCGCGAGAAGGACGAGGCCGACCGCGACGGCGACCCACGGCCGAAGATAGCGCGCCACGAGCGTGGCCGCGACGAGGGTGACGGCGACGATCAGGAGGAAGGTGATCGGGATGTCGACGACTTCGATGAAGTGATACATCACCTGTAGCGTCGCCCCGAGCAGCAGGGCGACGCCCAGTAGTGCCAGTAATCGCGTACCTGTGGTGTTGGCCGGCCGGTCCGCGGCGGGCCGAATGAACAGGCCGACCGTTCGGCGGAGCAGGCTCACGCGACCCCCTCCTCCGCGGTGAGCGGATTATCCGGCGTTACGGTCAGGGCCTCGATCGAGCGTGGCTCGTCGTCGATGGTCACCGTAACGCCATCCGAATCAGCCCAGACCCGCACGTCCGCGTTCTCGGCAGACGCCTCCGCCTCTCCCGCCTGCCCGGGCCCGGTCCGGGCGAGCAGTTCCAGGGCGTTTCGGCGGTGCGTCTGCCCGTAGCCTCGCGGGAGAGTGCCCGCGGGGACCGTCAACCGAACGGCGAGGCCGACGCGCAGGGCGGCGACGACGAGACTGGCCGTGGCACGCGCCATCTCGCCGTCGTGGTCCGGATCCGCGCCGGCGGCGATGGAAACGGCGTCGTCGTCGGCCGGATCAGTGAACTCCGTGACGAGCAATTCGTTGAGCTTCGCCGTCGATTTCCAGTGGACGTCACGAAGCCGGTCGCCGGGGACGTATTCGCGGAGGCGGTCGAACTCGGAGCGCTCGTCGATTTCCGGCCCCATCGTCCGGCGGAACAGCTGCTCGCCGTTGACCCGCGTCACCGCGGGATAGACCAGGAGGTCGGTCCGGGCCTCGACGTGGTGGGTCCGTTCGACGAGCCCCAGGGCGTCACGCACGCGGATCGTCGTCGGGCCGATCGTCTGGTCGCCGCGCTCGCGAAGGCGGACGTCGTATTCGATGGTGCCCGGCGGGTCGACCGTCCCCGTCGCATCGCCGTCCAGGCCAGCGGAGAGTGCGTCGGTGACCGTCGCGACGCCACCACCCTCGACGTGGACCGTGACCGTTCGGCGCTCGCCGGGAAAGCCGCGTCGCGGTTCGGACCGATCGACGGTCGGTGCACGGACGCGGTAGACTTGCACCGCGCCGGCAAGTAGCGCAACCACCACTGGTGCGGCCAGGGCGTTCAATGCGCGGCCCTGTGAGCCGCCAACGAAGGCCATCGCTATCGCGACGAGGATGACGCCGACGGCGCCGTAGCCACGTCGTGTTAGCCGCATTTCATTCCACGCGTACCGATTCGAGTGCCCGGTCGACGATGTCGGCACCCGTTTGATCGCTACTATCGGTGCGGATGCGATGGGGCAGGACTGCGGGCGCTTCTTCCTGGAGGTCGTCCGGGATGACGTACTCCCGGCAGTTCAGGGTCGCTCTGGCCTGTGACGCCCGGAGGAGGGCGATGGTGGCCCGCGGGCTCACACCGAGGTCGGCGTGCTCGCGCGTGTACCTCGCGAGGCGCGTGGCGTACCCACGCATCGGTTCTTCAATGGTGACCTCGGCCACCAGCTCTCGGGCGCGGGCGAACTCCTCGAGTGACACGACCGCCGAGAGGTCGTCGATGGGGTGCCGATCGACGACGCGAGCGAGCATCTCCGATTCCTCGGCCTCGCTCGGATAGCCCAGGTGGATCGTCTTCATGAAGCGATCGAGCTCGGCCATCGGCAAGTCGTAGGTCCGGCTTTGCTCGACGGTGTTCTGGGTGGCGACCACGGTGAACGGTTTGGGCACCTCCCGGGTCGTGCCGTCGATGGTCACCTGCTCTTCTTCCATGGCTTCCAGCAGCGCACTCTGGGTCTTCGGCGGGGCGCGATTGATCTCGTCACCGAGGACCACGTTGGCGAAAATCGGGCCGCGCTGGAACTGGAACGTGTCCGTCTGCTGGTTGTACACGTTGACGCCGGTGACGTCGGTGGGCAGCAGGTCCGGCGTGAACTGGACGCGCTTGAACGAACCGTCGACGGAGGCGGCGATCGAGCGGGCGAGCATCGTCTTCCCCACGCCAGGCACGTCTTCCAGCAGGACGTGCCCGCGCCCGAGAATCGCCGTCAACAGGTGTTCGATTTCGGGGCGATGGCCCACGATTACCCGCTGGACGTTCTCGATGACCCGCTCTGCGACCGTTTCGGCATCAGGTGCCGTGCTATCCGCGCGCCCGCCAGCCGTCGTATCCGTGTCTGTCATGGTAGCTCGAAAGTGTGCCACCGACCGGGGACCCGGGAGCCGCGCGCCGACTCCCAACCGCGTCGGTAGTGTATCAGCCAGTGAACGGGACGACCCTTGGGTTCCGAGAAAAGTAAGTCTGCGGGTGGGTATCACTCGCGCATAGCCACGCTGGCGCCGGTCGGTACGGTCCCTGCGCGACTGCTTCCCGATCTGCCTACCACTCCTTGCACGACCAACAGCGGAGAACACCACCGTCGGTCCACCGTCGCCGCACGCTCCCACCACACTCCTCGCAGTCGGCGCCCGCCGGCGAAAACGTCATCGTGGACGTGGCCGGTTCGACGGCGTCGTCCGCCGACTGCGCCTCGTCGGTGTGTGCTTTCTCGGTTTCGCTACCGTCATCCGATTCGTCTCCGTCACCACCCGCCACGGCAGGCTCCCCCGCGTCCCCACCTTGCTCGGGCACCGTGTCCACCCCATCGGCGTCGTCGCTCGCCCCGTCCGTCCCGAGGAAATCGTCCAGCGACGCGTCGTCCATGGCCATCCTCGACCCGCCGGCGGCTTATCGGTGACGGCTGGCGGCATCGTGGATCCGCCACCGCAAAGCGGCCCGGTGGCGGACCGGGAAAGCCAAGTGCTGGCCTCTCATGATTCAGGCTATGCAATCGATCCTCACCGATCTCATCGATAGTATCGTGCAGTTTCCCTCCGAGATCACCGAGGTCGCCACCCAGAGTCCGATCACTGCCGTGCTGGTCGCGATGGGTGGCCTGCTGATCGCGCTCTCGATGGGCGTCTTCGGCTACCTCTCACTCGGTGCCGTCGTCTCGCTGGTCTCTCCGAACTAATTCGCGGATTTTCTCAGTTAGCATCGCCGAATTCCGCACCGAGGAGTTCGATCGCTCGCGCCACGTCGGGACCGAGTGGTGACGCGAAGACGACGCCGTCGGCGTAGTTCGCCAGGGCGTCGACCCGTTCTCGGACGTCGACTGGCGTCCCGGCGATACAGAACGCCTCGAGCATGGACTGTGACACGGCGTGGGCGGCCTCGTGGAATCGGCCGGCGGAGATGTGCTCGCCCACCCGCTCCGCGCGCGCGACATCGAGACCGTGGCGTTCGAGTACGGGTTCGGGCGCGCCGGCGGCGACGAACGCCAGCGGCAGGCGGGCGGCCTCACGGGCGGCGTCGGCCGACTCGGCCACGCTCGTCAGCGCATAGGCGAGCAGTTCGAATTCGCCGGCGTCGTCCGGCCGCTCGCTGGCTCCTTCTGCAGCGCGTTCGGCCGCCCACGCCAGGTCATCAGGGTGGGCGCCGTTGAAGAAGGCGCCATCGGCGTGTTTCGCGGCCATCCGCACCATGTGGGGACCCTGTGCCCCGACGTACACCGGAATCGATCCGACCTCGTAGTTGAGTCCGGCGTCGTCAGCGACGAACGTCCCATCGTGGTCGACGCGTTCGCCGTCCCAGAGTCGCTCGGCAACCCTGAACGTCTCCAGGATGCGCCGGAGTGGCCGGTCCCGGTCGACACCGAGGTTTCGGAGCGTCGAGCGGTCGCCGGGGCCGATGCCGAACAGGCCGCGGCCACCGGCCGCCTCGTCGAGGGTGGCCATCCGCGAGGCCAGCGTGACCGGATGCGTTTCGTAGGGGTTCGCGACCGCTGGCCCCACGGTGACCTCGTCGGTGGCCCCGGCAATGGCGACAAGCGCCTGGAACTGGTCGCGATTGTTGTAGTGGTGACTCGCGAGGACGGCGTCGAATCCCTCCCGTTCGGCAGCGAGGCCGAAATCGACGAGTCGATCGATCGGATGCTCGGGCGTGAGTTCGATTGCGTACATCTCAGGATTCCTCCGCGTCGTCGGCCGCTGCGTAGTCCCACTCGGCGAGGGCCTGGCGAATAAGGTCGCCCTCGGCGCGTCTGAACAGTTCGTCGTGGCCCGCGTGGTCGCCGAAGTCGAACCCGCGCACGACGGCGACGGGCGTGCCGCCGTCGCCCTCGCCAGTGACGAGGTTGGCCGCCGCCGACAGTTCATCGACGACCGCTTCCACGGTGACGCCCATTTCGCGGCCGTCGCGGTCGTGCTCGCCACGCCAGTCACGCGCCGCCGCGATCCCCGCCCAGCCGAGCGCAACGCCGCGCTGTCCCTGCCGGAACGGGCGACCTGACGTGTCCGTGACGATGACGGCGGGGCCATCCCCGACGGGGACGTCCATCGCTCGCGCGAGGCCCGCTCTGATGCGCTCGGCGCTCGCCGTGGGGTCCTCGGGGAGCAACAGGAGATCCGCGTCGGGGACGTTCGATCGATCGATGCCGGCGTTGACCGTGACGTGGCCAAACCGCGTCACGGCCAGCAGGATGGGAAGATCAAGCGCCAGTTCCTCGCTCTCTGAGAGCACGGCTTCGGCGAAGCGCGGGTCTTTCTCTTCGTCAGTGAGTGCGCCGATCCGGTCGGCGATGTCCCTGGCGCGGTCGCTGGGTTCGAAGTCAGCCAGGTCGGCCTGGCGTCCTTCGGCTTTCGAGACGATGGTGCTCGCGATACAGAGGACGTCGTCGGGCGCCAGCCGGGCGCGCTCGTGGATCGCTCGTGCGAGGTCATCACCTGGACGGATTTCGGGCAAGCCATCGATCGCGAACACCTCCATACGCCCACCCTCGGGATGTTCCCTGAAAAAGGGCGCCGATAGGGGAAAGCCACTCGCCCGGTTGATGGCCGGCGCGGAAACCCCAGCCCTCACCCACCCCGATCCACGCTGGCGAAGCGGAAACGATTCGTCCTTCGGCCCCACAGGACGGTGCAATGAGCGATTCGGACGGCCGTCTCGCCGCACTCGCCGCGACCGCTGAGCGAGCGACTGACGCGGCGGGCCAGTACCTCCGAGAACGATTCGAAGCGGGCCGTCTCGACGCCGAGTACACCGCGACTGACGTCAAGACCACGGCCGCCGTCGGCGCCGAATCCCGCATTCTCGACGTGCTCGAAACCGCTTATCCCGAGCACGCCATCGCGACGGAGGAATCGGGCTATCACGCGGGTCGTGGCGACGTCGAATGGGTGGTCGATCCACTGGATGGGACGAACAACTTCGCCATCGGCTCGCCGATGTTCGCCGTTGCGGTCACTGCCGTCGGTGCGCCGGGGACGCCGAACGCTGGCGAATCACTGGCCACCTCGCTGGCCATTCCGGTGCTCGAAGAAACCTACGTCGCGACCCGTGGCGGCGGTGTTCGGCGGAACGGCGAGCCGACGAGCGTCGAAGACGGTGACACCGTTTCGCCGGCCCAGGCGACGGTCGCCTGTGTCATCGGCAAGCCCGTCCTCGAATCCGATCGGCTCGCGACGGACCACGACGCGATTTCGACGGCGATCCGCGGGGAGGTCAAGCGGCTGATTCACACCTGGGCACCGATCGTCTACTGGGCGTTGCTGGCCAAGGGCGGTCTGGATGCCTTCGTCGCGTTCTATCCAGACCGGCGCGAACAGGCGGCGGGGTCGCTGGTCGCGACAGAGGCGGGGTGTGTCACTATCGGTGATGGGCCACTCTCCGTCTTCGGGGCCAACGAGGCGACTGCAACGCTGCTCTGGGAGCGAGCGACCGCGGTCCTCGACGGCCAACCGGTACCCCGGGACGCGCTCGAGGAGTGATCGGTCGTCGCCGTTCAGTCTTCGTGAACGGTGACGTCCAGGTCGCCGTCAGTAACGGTGACAGTCATCATCGTTGGCCGCGAGGCTGGAGCGGCACCGGTCGCGCTGCCGGGATTGAGCAGTCGAACGCCGCCGTGGACGGTATCCAGCACCTCGTGGGTATGGCCTGCGACGCCGATCGCCGAGGCGTCGGCGCGCTGTCGCACGACAATCGCGACGCGGTCCTCGTAGCCCTCCGTTGCGCCGGTGCCGTGCGTGACGACGAACGTGACGCCCCCGAGCGTGGTGCGCGCGACGCCCGGGAGGCCGACCGCTGGGTCCATGTTTCCCGCCACCGCGGTGAGTGCCGGCGACAGTTCTCGAATGTCCGCGAGCGCGCCCTTCGAATCGAAGTCGCCCGCGTGGATCACGTGATCCGCGCCGCGAATCCGGTCCCGGACGGCATCGGGCAGCCCGGCGGCGCGGGAGGGGATGTGGGTGTCACTGATGATCGCGACGTTCATACCGGCCGATACACGGCTGGCGCAAAAAGTGGGCCCATTGGCAGCATTTCCATGGCGGCGCGGCGTGCCGGTCGATCCAGTCAACCCACAAGGAATACATCATGAACTTTTATTATGGTCTACGATAGCTATACCAGTAACGCAACGATGGCTCACAGGACGCAACTTGCCGTAGCAGTACGCTGATTTTCTCCCCCAGACCGCGTCGTTCCGTTCGCTGACCGCCACCGATCCATCGTCAATGTCAACCCACAGCTACCCCGAGTCGACTCCTGCATCGCCCACGCAAAGCACTCCTGACGCCCGTTCAGGGACGCATACTCGATCCGTTTCCGAGACCGCAACCACCGAAGACTGCGCGACCACTACGACGCACGATGAATCGGAGGATGCGACGGACTGTGCACCCGCCGCATTCAATCCAACCTGCACGCACCGCTTGCCGAACACCGTCGACCGCGAGAATCAGTACGTCGGGTAGTTCAGTCACACCGGCGCGGCGCGAACACCGAAAACACGTGTCCTTTTGACCGGGACGGTCCTATTCTCGACCGGCGGCCGTGACGAGGTGTTACCCCCACCGAGCCCCGTGTGACGAGGCTATTTTCATCCGAGCCGCCTCTCGAGGATCGAGGAGCGATGCGTGTCTCAAAACGGCGCCTTGGGTCCCTCGTCGTCCGCCGACTCGCGTGTCCCGCCGTCCGCGCTATCGATCGGGCCGTCCCACGCCTCCAGGCCGCCGTGTAAGCTCTCGACCTGGCCGTCGAACTCGCCGTAGGAACTGACCAGTCGGGCTGCTTTCACGCTGGCTTTTCCGTGCGGACAGACGGTGACGACCCGCTCGGCCGCCGCGATGTCGTCGATTCGCTGGGGTAACTCGCCGAAGGGGACGTTCATGCTGCCCGGAATGTGCCCGCGTGCGAACGGCTCCGGGCGTCGAATGTCGACGACCGTCACCGGCGCACCGTCGGCGAGCAGTTCGGTGAGGGTCTCGCCGTCGATTTCGCCATCCATGTACCTCGCTGGGATAGGCAGACGGAAAGCCCTCGCGATTTCGCCCCTATCCAGTGAGTTGGTCGAGCAAGTAGGCTGCGAGGCCTTTATCGAGGGGATCGTTGCCGTTCCCACAGTGGGGCGACTGGACACACGCCGGACAGCCATCGGCACAGTCACAGGAACGGAGCATGTCCAGCGTCACGCCCATCAGGTCCTCGATGCCGGCGTAGCCGGCTTTCGCCAGACCGACGCCGCCCGGATAGCCGTCGTAGACGAAGATGGTCGCGCGGTCCGTGTGGGGGTGGACCGGCGTCGAGACGCCACCGATGTCGCGGCGATCACAGAGGTATTCGAAGGGCATCATCGAGATCATCGCGTGTTCGGCGGCGTGGATGCCGCCGGGCAGATCGCCCGGCTCGGCGCCCTTGGGCAGGGTTCCGCCATCGGTCGACGCATCTGCCGCGCTGGATTCAGCGACGGTGTGCTCCTTGCCGAGCATCGTGCCCTCGACGTCTCTGGGGACCGTGAAGTAGTACGCCTTCGTCGAGAGCGAGGTTTCGGGCATCTCCAGTGAGCGCTCGCCGATGAGCTCGCCGGAGGAGCTATCTCGGCGCTCGAATCCTGTGATCTGCTTTCGCATCGTGACCGCGGCGAACCGAACGGGCACGTCCTCGCGCGCCGCCAGCGTCCGCTCTGCCAGATCCGCCTCGACGGTGATCGTCTTGTCGTGTTTCACGCGCGTGAAGTAGTTCGCCCAGGTCCGATCCAGGGTCGCAATCCCTCGATCCAGGTCCAGGTCGGTCACCTCGTAGGTCGTTCCCTGGTGATGGTAGATCGCCCCGGGATGGGCGTCTCGCAGTGCGTCGCCGAACCCAAGCCGGGCAATGACGTCGCCGCCAGCCTGGAGTTTGATCTCGCGCTCGTCGATACTCCGGAGATTGGTGTCCTGCTGGGGGCTGCCACCGCCGTCGTAGAGCCAGCGGATGCCGTCGTCGGTCGAGCGACGCGTGAGTGACCCGTCCGCTTCGAGTCGCGAGACGACGTCGGGCAGCGTCGGGCCGAAGTGGGCGTCGTCTTCCGGCCGGAGCCACCGTTCGAACGCGGCGGATTTCACGTGGCCCGGGAGGAGTTGCTCGTTTTCGGGGTTGGTCACGGCCTGCTCGGGCGGATGGTCGAAGAGGATCGACGGCTGGTTCATCACGTACTGATCGAGCTGATCCTCGCCACCGACGAGCACGACCAGTGCTGGATCGGTGCCCCGGCCGGCGCGACCACCCTGCTGGAACGTCTGCATCCGGGTACCGGGGTAGCCATCGAGCAGGACGGCGTCGAGGCCGCCGACGTCGACGCCGAGTTCCAGGGCGTTCGTCGACCAGACGCCGCGAAGATCGCCGGACTTGAGATCGCTTTCCAGTTGGCGCCGCCGGTCGTCGGTGAGGGCAGCCTGGTACGCACCGACAGCCCGCGCCAGGTCGTGCTCGCCGCGATCCCGAAGCGTCTCGGCGCTATCGGAGGCGTAGCGTTCGGCGGTCTGGCGAGAGCGGGTGAAGACGACCGTCTGCAGCCCGCGCTGGACCAGATCGACGAAGAGGTTCATCGTCTCGACGTGGGCGGACTTTCGGCGCCCGCTCCCCCAGCCGCCAGCGTCGCTACTTCCCTCACCATCATTCCCGCCGTCACCGCTGTCGCCACTGCGGCCGCCGTACTCGGGCGGGTTCCAGCAGACCCAGTGACGGGGACCGCTCGCACTCTGGTCGTCGTCCACGAGTGCGAACGACCCTTCGGACTGGCCGGTCACCGTCGCGGCGTGTTCGACCGGGTTGCCGATCGTCGCGGAACAGCAGAGCCACTCCGGATCGGCGCCGAATCGGTCGGCCACGCGGGTGAGTCGGCGCAACACGAGTGAGACGTGGCTCCCGAATACGCCGCGGTACTCGTGGACTTCGTCGATGACCACCGTTTCGAGGCGCTCGAAGAACCACCGCCACAGCCGGTTCGCGTGCGGGAGAATGCCGTAATGCAGCATGTCCGGCGTCGTCAACAGCACCGTCGGCTGGCGCTCGCGGATCGCTTCTTTCTCCGAGCGGGACTGTCGGCCGGTGTACTGGGCGACGTTGACGCCGGAGGCAAAGCCCAGTCGGTCGGCCAGTTCGTCGAGCGTCTCGGTCTGATCGTTGATGAGCGCGACCTGGGGCGCGACGTACAGCGTCGTCGAGCGGTCGTCCAGGCCGCGCTCGAAGGCCGGAACGGTGTAGGCCAGACTCTTGCCGCTGGCTGTTTCCGTTGCCAGGACTACGTTCTCGCCCCGCCGAGTTGCCGCGATGGCGTCGGCCTGGTGGCCGTAGCAGTCGGTGATCCCGTCCTCGGCGAGGGCACTGGCGAGGCGCTCATCCATGTCCAGTTCCTGCAGCCTCGCGTCGCGGCCGGGGACCGTCCGCTCGTGACGGATCTGTCCCTGGTAATACGGGCGGTCGCGGAGCCACGCGAGCGTCTCGTCCACGGATTCCCTGCGGCTGGCAGCCCTATTCGCTTTGCGCTTCGTCCCGTCCGCCACCAGGTATCCGGCAGACAACAAGTTCCGCCAGTTGCCTCAACCGCCAGCTCACTCTGAGCGCCGTCGCTCGGCAATCGAGGTAACCCGCTCGGTACTCCGGTCGCGACCGAACAGGCGCTTGAAGAATCCCCGACCGATGGCACGCTCGGCCAGGAGGACCGAACAGTCGACGTCGGTGAGGATGTCGAGGTGCAGGGTGTCGTGTCCGATCCGGGTGAGCAATCCGCCCTCCGTGGCCCCCATCAGCAACACGCCACAGTCGCTCGCGGCGTCCTCGATTGCACGTTCGACGTCACCGGATTCGTCGACGATGAGCTCCGCGTCCGCGAGGTCGTGTTTGGCCGCCCACGATTCGAGGAAGGTCCGACCCGCAGCGGCGTCGCTTCGCCCTTCGACGACGTGCAGCAATGTGACCTCGAAACCGGCGACTTCCTGAAGTGCACTCGCGATTTCGGCACTCAGATCGGAGTGGGCGTTGCCGGTCGTCGGGACGAGGACCCGCTCCGTGTGGAGCCCACGGTCTGCGAGCACGACGAAATCACAGGGGAGCGTGCTCGTGAGTTCACTCAGGGGCCGACGGGTGCGCCCGGACCCCCAGATACCGTTTTCCTCCCAGGCCATCAGAACGAGGTCGGCGTTTTCCTGTTCGGCGGTGTCGAAGATCTCTTCCATCGATCGGTGCGTGACGATCGTCGACGTTTCGTAGTCGACTTCGTAGGCGTCGGCAACCTCGCGAACGCCGTCGAGCAGTTCGTTCGATTCCTCGACGATGCGATCCTTGCGTTTGCCACGGAAGCCAGCGGCCTCGGCGTCGGGCAGGTGGACGACGTGGACGAACTCGATCACTGCCGGGGCCTTCCCTTCGCCGATCGTACAGGCGAGTTCGACGAGCGTCCGCTCCGTTCGAGGGTTGGATATTGGCACGACGATCCGTTCGGATCCGCTGCCGTGTCCGGCGTGGGCTTTCGCGGTGTCGATCAACGGGACGTACGAGCGACCGGCGAGGCCGCCGAAGACCCACTCCGTCAGCGAGAGTTGTCGATCGGCCCCCTCGAAGCGCGCGGATTCGAGGCGGTGTTCGGTCGTCTGGAAGTAGTTCACGACGGTAACGAGCAAGATCCCACCGAGGGTGTTGCCGGCGAGTACTGGCAGGACGAACTCCGTGAGTCCGACGACGACGCTCAGATCGGCCGTCAGGACGAGAAAGACCATCTCCGTGAAGGAGACGACGACGTGGAAGAGCCCGCCAAGTGGAATCGCGAGGAAGGCGAGATAGATGACGACCACCCGGGAGATGGTGTCACGAGCGCCATACTCCACCCACACGACGCCGGCCACGATCAGTCCGGCGAAAGCAGCCTTCGCGAACAGTTCGCCCTGGCTGGCCTCGATCCCCTTCTGGGCGAGCGAGGCCGCAGCGAGCGTCGCGTCCTCTCCGAGGACGCCGCCCCAGGCCAGTGCCATCGCACCGAGGAGGCCGCCAGTGAAGTTGCCGGCGAGGACGACCACCCAGTTGCGAAGGAGAGCTGGGATGCTCGCGAGGCGTTCGAGGGTGAGGGCAACCGGTGGCAGCGTGTTTTCGGTGTATAGCTGGTAGCCGCCGATGATGATGTAGATGAACCCGAGGGGGTACAACAGCGCCGAGAGGATCCGATCGCCCCCCGTCGAGGCCGTCAGGGAGGCGTAGAGGAGAAACGTAATCGTGATCGCGAAGCCGGCGGCGAGCCCGCTGAAGTATAGCTCTCGACTCCCGGCGGTGATTTCCTCGTCAGCGGCGGCGACGATCCGCTGGAACACCTCATCCGATGAAAAGCGATCCCGGACGACCCGCCCCACCGCTGGCGCCCCGCTTCGAGAGCGTTCGACGGCTTCACGAACGCTCTCTTCTGGATCCGGGGGCTCGTCGTCTTCGGCCATTGTCCGTGTCTCCGTCGGCATCGCCAAAACGTTTGGTTTCTCCGGGACCCGGCGGTGCCGACCCCCTGGGACGGCTCTGCCGGGCCTCAATACCTTCCCGACGGTGGCTTCTTGGGCTCGCTCGTTGTCCGTATTCACAGAGCCGTATGGATAAGCAGACACTCCGTGAGCGAGTCTGGGACCAATTGGAGGAGAGTGGCGACGCACGATTTCCCTTTCCGCCGCACGGGAGAATTCCGAACTTTGCTGGTGCGAAATCGGCGGCCGAGCGCTTAACCGAGACAGCGGTATGGCGAGCGGCGGACGTCATCAAGTCGAATCCGGACTCCCCGCAGCGACCTGTTCGACGCCGGGCTCTGGAAGCCGGGAAAGTCGTCTATATGGCTGTGCCGCGGTTGAGCGAAGAGAAGTGCTTCCTCCGGCTGGATCCCGCGGCCATCGACGACATCGACGACGCGACCACGATCAGCGGGTCTTCAGAACACGGTGTCCAGGTGGGTCCCGCGGAGATGGAACCGATCGATCTCATCGTGTCTGGCAGCGTGGCGGTGAACGAGACTGGTGCCCGCGTGGGGAAAGGAGAGGGGTATAGCGACCTCGAATTCGCGCTCCTCCGGGAGTGTGGCCTGGTCGACGACGACACACCGACCGCATCTACCGTCCACGAAATCCAGGTTGTCGACACAGCGATCGACACGACCTCGCTGGACGTCCCGATCGATCACCTGTTCACGCCGACTCGGTCGGTCCGGACGACGGCCCCGGACCACAAGCCAGCCGGTATCGAGTGGGAATCGCTCTCGGAGGATCGGATCGATGCGATCCCGATGCTGGACAGACTGCGATCCCAGTCATGAGACGGTGTTCGCTACGTCTCCTCGACAGCCCGGAGCGGTTGGCGTCCACGTCGCGAGGGCTCGGCGTCCCCCGTCGCGGCAGTTCGGTCACTCACTCGGGTCGCTGCGAGGGAGCTCGATGTGGATCCGCGTCCCCGTCGCATCGGTTTCGATCTCCAGGGAACAGTCCATCTGTGTCAGGAGCTGGTTGACGAGCCAGAGCCCGATCCCCGTCGAGTGCTGGAGGGTGGTTTCACCCCCTGGCTGCAAAATCGTGGTTTCGTTCGCCGGGATGCCGGGCCCGCTATCGGAAATCCGGAGGTGAACGTGGGTGTCGGTGAGGCCGGTCGAGAGCGTCACCTCGGTCTCTCCCGCCGTGTCGTCGTGGGTAATGGCGTTCTCGATGAGTTCCCGCAGCGCGATGTTGAAGTCAGGGTGGACCGCGACGTGGACGTCGTCCACCGCGGTCCGGATGGAAACGTCGGGTTGTCCCGCGTAGTGGCTGACGGCGGCGTCGATTTCCTCGCGAAGTGATCGGGTGACGGGTTCGTGATGCTCGAAGATTTTCTCGAATGCCTGAGCCTTCTCGGCCTGTGTTTGAAGCTCTTCGACCCGGTCGATGATCGCACTGGTCTGGTCGGCGAAGGCACCCGTCTCGGCTCGAATGTAGGACGCGTTGCCGTGGATGACGGTGAGGGCGTTGCTCATGTTGTGTCTAAATATCCGGGTCAGAATCTCTTTCAACAGGTAGAGTTCGTCTTGCCGCTGCTGGAGCGAGGTGATGTCGTTCAGGACGACGATCTTCCCTTCCAGGGTCCGGCCGTAGCGCACGGTGGAGGTCTGACACGCGAAGTGACGCTGGCCCGCTGGCCCCGCGAGCTCGACCGTCGGAAGGTCCTCGGCGCCGTCCGCGGTCGAGACCTGGGGGAGGTACGAGTCGAGCGTGGCTCCGACGACCTCGCCCCCGAAGAACCCCTCTGCGGACTGATTCACTTCGACGATGATACCGTCCGCGTCGACGATCAGTACGATGTCTTTGATCTCCTCGAAGGCCTGGTCTCGGCCGACCGAGATGAATCGCAGCAACCCGTGCTTCTGGATGGAATACGCGAACAGGAGCCCCGAGACGGAGTACGCTGCCGACGTGGGATCGAAGTACTCCGGAACGAGGCCAAAGATCTTGATCAGCGTCGAGGCGGCGAGGGCGACGAGAATGAGAAACAGGTAGATCGTCTGCCGGCGGCGAAGCCCATCCGTTCGCAGAATCTCACCGAGAAAGATTCCCGCAGCGAACGACGTCAGGAGATAGCCGTAGACTTTAGTGACGAGCAGTTTGACCGGGCCCCCAACAGGGGGAATCTGCAAGATGCCGTCCGGCCCGACACCGTACGCCGGCGTGAAGACGAGGTGCTGGGGATTCGTCCACGATAGTCCAAAGAGCACGAGAACGGGGAGGAAAAGCACCAGCACGAGGCGCGGGGAGACGGGGGATTTGAACACGTACTCGTAGGCCAGCAGGAACATGAATATCGCGGCGGCGGGAATCGCCGCCCAGAAGAAATTCGCCAGCGCCAGGGTCACCGGGACGGACTGGACCAGGGTAAACGAGGCGTAGAGAAACGCCCAGAGCCCACCAGTCGCCATCAGCGCGAGGAACCACACGACACCAGGTTTGTGCCTGTCGTCGTACAGCAGATAGATGATGCCGAGAGAGGGGAGGACGCCGGCGTACATGAGCACCACCGCCACCCGGACGCTCAACCATGCTGTCATCTCGGAGATGCATTACCGACCAGGGCGAGTGAGGTATATGTTGCGGCCAATCGGCCGGCCCCACCCGTGACCGTCTCGCGAAGCGGTGAGGGGACCCCTGCCCGAAAGCGGCGGCTTGATCGCGGTCGCTCAGCTGTCGGGGATCGATTTCGCGAGTCGGTCGAGCCCGAGCGTCGTCAGAAAGAGCGCGACGCCGACGTAGAGCAACGAGCGTGGGCCGATCAGAAGGCGACTCACGATGCCGTTGCCGTACCCGATCATCGTGCCGAGAAAGCCAAGGAGGGAGGCCGTCCACCCGACGCCGGTGAGGCCGGCGAGTTTGTAGAGCGTCTCGTCGTCGATTGCTGGTGTCCAGGACCGCGCCATGCCCGACCCACCGCACATCCCGGTATAGCCTTTGGTCTGGGCGGGGGTATCCGGCACGCCGCTGGCTGGTATCCGTGAACAGAGTCATCGAAAGCTCTTCTGTCTGGATACCTACCGGCAACCAATCGGAGGCGGGAATCCTCCTGCTCCCCCACGACCGGTACCACACGGTCGCTCGCGCGCGGTCGCGAGAAAGTATTCTCGGCTTACTTTCACGGTCGGCGGGGTGGGGGGGGGGGGGCGATGTACCAGGGGAATACAGCCGGCTGCGGACTCGGGAGACGATCAGACCAGGACGACGTCGACGTCGCTGCGACGCAGGAGTTTGCCAGCCAGGCTCCCCATCGACCGCCGGTGCTGGAACCCCTGGCGGCCCAGCACGACGGTGTCGATGCCGTCGGTGTCGACGACTCGTTGAATCTCGACGATGGGGTCACCCCGAGCCGTTTCGTGGGTCGCCTCGACGCCCCGCTGTCTGGCCTGGCTGGAGAGGCGCGCCATCTGCTGGGTTGCCGCGTCCTCCTGTTCAGTAACGACGAGTTCGGCACTCGACAGCGCGGGCTCGCCGTATCGCTCACTGTCGACGATGTGGAGGAGATGGAGGTGTGCGTGCTCCACACTCGCCATCTCGAGGGCATGATCGAAGGCACGTTTGGCCGGCTCACTCCCGTCGGTCGGCACCAGAATATCCGTGACCATAGCTATCAGGTCGCACCCGGCGGTCAAACTGGTTGTTGCCGGATTCCAATCGATCGCTTCCCAGGTGTTTCAGAGCAAGATCGCGATGGCGAACCCAGCGATCGCCAACAGCACGCCCACCGCCGCGACGAAGAGTGTGAGGTAGGTCACGAGTCGCTGGCTCATCTTCCCCTCGGAGAATTCCGATCCCCCGTAGACGAATGACCACGCGAGGCCGGCCAGCACCACGGCTGCGAACCCCTCGAAGGCGATCAATGACGTCTCGCCGCCGGCAACGTAGTTGCCGAAGGCGAGCATACCGTTGCCCATCGCGAGCACCAGCAGGGCGATGCCGAAACGACGTTCCTGGGTCATGGGCGACAATTGGAGGCCGGCGTCAAATCCTTATTCGTCGAGGGCGGCTGTACAGTCCCTGATCAGGCCGTCGAGATTCTCCGGCGTCGTCGGGTGGTAGGCCCGGTCGGGAAGCTCCTGGACGGGCAGGCCCATCTCGACGACGATCTGCATCGTCTTCGCGAAGACGTCCGCGTGGTAGTGCAGGCCTTGCCAGCCGAGAACGGTCCCGTCCTCGCGGTCGACGACGAGTTTGCCAAGGCCTTCGGGGACGTCCTTCGATTTGAACACGCCGTCGTCACTTGCCTGTCGCGTCGCGACGGCGACGTCGTATCCCGCCGCGTTGGCCGTCTGCTCGTTGTGGCCGACGCGGGCGTAGGGATAGACGCCGAGTCCCGAGAAGATCACGTGATGGTGGACGTTCTGGTACTCTTCGAGCGGTCGATCGCTCCGATGACGCAGAATGTTTTCCGCCGCGGTGAATCCTTGCTCTTTGGCCACGTGAAGGATCGGTTCTTTGCCGTTGACGTCGCCGACGACGAAGACGCGGTCGTCGTCCCTGGCTTGCATGGTTTCGCCGACCCACTCGCCGGCGGGGTCGATCGGCGTCTCCTCGAGGCCGAGTCGGTCGACGTTGGCTCGACGGCCGGTAAAGAGGTACAGTTCATCCGCTTCGTAACTGTCCTCGCTGCCGTCCTCGAACTCGACGTGAAGTCTGACGCCACCATCATCCGTTCGTTCGACCGACCGCTCGTAGCAGTTCGTCGGAATCTCCACGTCGAAGTGTTCCTCGTAGATCGTGTGCAGGGCGTCACCGAAGGCTGGATCGCCTTCGTCGATGGGGCGGTCGTCGTGTTCGATGACCGTCAGCTCCATGCCGCCGGCCTCCGCGAGGTAGGGGACCATCTCCATGCCGACGTAGCCAAAGCCCATCACGATCCCCGAGTCCGGGAACGACGTCGCGTCGAGGACGTCCGCACTCGTCGAGAAGTCGACCTCGTCGATGCCTGGGAGCGCGGGGACGTTGACGACCGATCCCGTGGCGACGATGACGTAGTCCGCCTCGAACTCTTCGCCGCCGGCGGCGATAGTGTGGTCGTCGACGAAGCGAGCGGTATCGTGAACGAACCGGACGCCCTCGGCCTCGGCCATCTCGTGGACCGACTCACGGCGGTAGCCGGCCCACTCGAGGGTATGCTCGTCTTTGCGTTCGAAAACTGCTTCGAGATCGACCTCGGGGAGGTCACCGACCAGCCGGTCGTCGTGGCGGACCTGGAACCGGTGGGCGGCCGCCGAGAGCACTTCTTTCGACGGCATACATCCCTGGAGGATACAGAGACCGCCACCGGGGTCGCCGTCGTCGATGAGCGTCAGTTCGACGTCCGGTTCCTCGACGAGTTCACCGGCGACTGCGGCCCCGGCGCTGCCGTACGCGCCGACGATAACGACGTGTGTCATACCGGCGTTGAGCGGCGGGCACTGATAAATCCGCCGTGACCGTGTGCGACCGCCGCCCAGGGTCCACCTGTCTCAGGGACTATTCACCGTCGCCAGCCCACTCCCAGTCCTCCTTAGACTCACGATCGCCGTCGGGCGTGGCGACGGTGACCCACGGGAACAGCAGTGCACGCACCGAGGAGCCGCCATTGATCGCCGCGTCCCAGAGTACCAGGGTCGGCGGCAAGACCAGGAGCGACGTCAGGAAGGCGAAGACGATCGAGAGACCGGTGAGCACGCCGAACTGGCCGATCGCCGGGAAGAGTGCGAGTGCGAGGACGCCGATCCCGAAGACGGTCGTGAACATGCTTCCCATCAGCGCGCCACCGGTGCCACGGACGGTCCGATCGAGCGCGGTGTAGAGGTCGTGCTCGTCCCGCTCGTCCACGAAGCGGTGTGTGATGTGCACGGAGTAGTCCACGCCGAGCCCGATGGTGATCGCGAGGATCGACGCTGTGATCGCGTTCAGCGGGATACCGACGTATCGCATCGAGCCGGCGATCAGCGTGACCGTCACGAGGACGGGAACGAGGTTGGCAAGTCCGAGCGTCGCGTACCCTTCCAGCCATCGGTAGACGAACAGGAGGAAGAGTGCCGCTCCTAGCAGGGCGAGGGCCAGGCTGATGATCGCGGACTCGAGGATGAGGTCCGCGACCTGCTGGAAGACGACCACCTGTCCGGTCGCGATGGCTGTGAACCGGAGCCGGTCGGCCACTTGCTGGGCGTCTCCGACCACAGCCCCTGGGTCCGCATCGGCTTCCAGCGTGTAGACCAACCGCGTCGTGCGACGGTCTTCGGTGATGTAGGACAGCGCCGAGTCACGCACTGGTGAGTCGAGCAGTTCGTCGTAGATCGTCCCGAGATTGTCGTCGGGGATGCCGTTGTCGTTTCGATCGTTGCGATCGATCAGTTGCCTGAATTCCGGATCCTGTTCGGCGTAATTTTGCACGACCGTCACGATGGACGTGCTCTCGGCGCGGCCGCTGGATTCCAGGAAGGTATTCGGTGGGTCCTCACCAGCGCGATGGAGTTCCTCGAGGGCACTGTCACGTTGTAACCGTCCCTCGACGAAGATGGTCGCCTGACTGCTCTGGGTCGACTCGAAGTTGTCCTCGAGGAAGTTCAGTAGTCCCGTGACGGTGTATTCGTTCGGTGCAAACGGTTCCGGTAACTCCTGCAGGAAATCGGGGTTGTCCTCGGGCGGGAGGAAATCCTCCTGCTCGAAGGACGTGTCCACCCCGGTCGCGTACACGCCCACGCTGGCCGATCCGACGAGGACGAGCACGAGGAAGATCACCGGTATCCGATTCCCGATCGTGACGCCGATCCGGAGGACCGATCCGAGCCGCGAGCCTTCGGCACCGAGCGGGGTGCGGCTGAACGTGGGGATCGGGTACCGCTCCCGTGTCCGATCGAGTTCGACCTTCGCCGCGGGGAGGAAGACGCCGAAGGTCAGGAACGTGAAGACGATGCCGATCGAGGCGACGATACCGAAGTCCCGGATCGGGGCGAGCGAACTCGAGAGATTCGCCAGGAAGCCGATGACCGTCGTCCCGGTCACGATGAAGAAGGCGACGAGCAACTGGTCGGTCGTGATCTTCATCGCCGGCCCGGGCGAAATCCCCTTGACTTGCTCCTCGCGGTAGCGATTGACCGCGTGAATCCCGAAGTCGATGCCGACCGCCAGCAACAGCGGCGGCACGGCGATGAGCATCTGGCTGAAGGGAATGCCAGCGAGCCCCATGAAGCCGAACGTCCAGATGATCGTCATGAACAGAGCGAGGAGTCCCAGAAGCAGGTCCATCAAGTCCCGATAGGCGATGATCAGGAAGAACACGATGAAGATCACCGCGGCCGGGACGACGATCAGCAGCGAGTCAGTGATCACCGTGGTGAACTCCTGGGCGAGGATGCCGCTCCCGAAGACCGTGATCGATCCGTCGCTGACGCCGGAAATCGCGGTGACCGTGCGCTGTTGAATATCGGTCAACGGGCTGGACCCACCCTGGCCGGCCCCACTCGAGATGCCCGCGGGCACTTCGTGGGTGACGACGCCGATCGTCGCGCTGGCCGAGGCACTTCCCCGGTTGAAGTCGTTGCTCAGACTGCTCGCGAATCGGGGTGAACTGTCCGCTGCACGACGGACGGCCCGGTCGATATCGCCAGCCGTCGCGTCCTCGACAGCATTGATCTGGGCTTCGAGATCCGTCGCGGCCGGATCGAGCTGTTGGGCGACGATCCCTGCTGGACTGGAGGTACCGGTCACTCGCAACGCGGTGATGTCGTCCATCACTTCCTGGGAGCGAAGCATCCGCAGCATGTTCTCCTGGGAGAGGACGTTTCCGCCGCGCTGGATCAGCTGGGTGCTCCCCGTGTCGACGCCGAAGGGTGTCGAGAACTCCTGGTCGATCGCGGTGAGTGCCTCCTCGGCAGGTAGACCGGTGGTGAACTGCTGGGTGCCGGCTTCCGTCGAGATGCCACCGAGGCCGGCCGCGAACACGCCGGTCAGGACCAGGAACGTGAGGATAACCAGCCGGCTATCCTCGACGATGCGGTCGTCCGCCCAGTCGATCGCGCGCTGGTAGTCCATCTACCGGTAGTACCGCAGGTAGCCAACGACCAGCGCCACGACCACCAGCCCCACGACGATGAGTGGCAGCGGCGAGCCGCCGCTCTCCTCGGGTTGTGCCACGTCAACCGCGAACCGGTAGGAGTCCGAGATCGACGTATCCCCGTCGGGCTCCTCGTACTGGAAGTCAAGCGAGAGGGGGTACTGTTTCTCCAGCGCCCCACTGGCCGCCGCGACACCGAAGGTGAGTTCCGTCGACTCGCCGGGGCCGAGACTCGAGACGAAGGATTCGCTGTCGGTCGTCGAAATTGGCGAACTCGCGAACACCTGTGCAGAGATGTCGGTCAGCTCCTGCTCGCCGGCGTTGGTCAACTGGAGCGTGATCTGTGAGCCACTGCCGGCTTCGAGACTCGCGTTCGTCACTTCGACCTCGAACTCGTCGGCACTGGGCTCGACCGCCGCCTGCACGTCGATCTCGTCACTGCGCTGGGCGTCGCCGTCCGAATCACGGTAATCCGCGACGAATGTGACCTGCCGGGGGCCGCTCCCGGCGCCGTCGCTGATCTCGACCTCGAAGTCGATCTCGGTGGATTCACCCGGCCCAAGGGTCCCGACCGCGTACTCCGTCTCAGACGGGGAGACGTTTTGCTGTTCGCTCACCCACTCGATGACGACGTTCTCGACCGTGGTGTTTGCCGTGTTCTCGACCTGTCCCCGCAGGTGGCCTTCGTCGCCGACCCGGAGCGTCGATTCGACGCCCTCGATCGCGAACGATTGCTCAGGGTGTGGCGTGATGCCAAACCGCTCTGTTTCGCTGGTTCGTGTCTGCCCGTCGGGGCCTTCGTACTCGCCCGACAGCTGGAATGAGTAGGAGGCACTGTCGGCCGAGCCACCTGTGTTCAGCCGGTAGGTCAGGGTTCGTCGTTCGTCGACGCTCCAGTTCTCGAAGTATCGAACCGCCGACTCACTCTCCTGGAAGGTGGTTGCGGTGTTGTCCGCAGTCACCGTCAGGTCGCCCACGATCGCGGCTTCGGACCCGGTGTTTTCGACCGTCAACGCGACCGTGCCAGTCTCACCGACGCGGGCCCCCGAGCTCACATTGACGACCTCGAACCGAGCCTCGTCCCGCACCTCCAGTGTCACGTAGAACCGCTCGTCCTCCGTGTCCGCGTTCCGGGAATTACCATTTTCCGAAATCGCACTGTAGTACTCATACTCCACGTCGACCGGCACGCGATAGGTCCCCGGCTCGGCGTCCTGCTCGACGTCGATCTGGAATTCGATCGGGTCCGTCGCGCCTTCCGGGACGTTCCCGATCGCTTGGGTCGCGGTGTTCACCGAAATCGGTGCCTTCCCGTCGTTGACGTCGACCGTCACGCCACGCGCCGTGGTCACCTCGCTATTGAGGGTACTCGACCCGCTGGAATTGAGCTCTCCCGTGTTCTGGATGACGATGCCGAGCGTGGCTTCCTCACCTGGCGTCACCCGGTTGTCCGAGAGGTGTGCCGAGAGGTCCGGACTCCCGGTAACGGCCGCCATGGCCACACTGGGAATCAGAAGCGTTGCGACGAGGACGAGTGCGATCTGAGTGCGTCGTTTCATTGTCGGAGGTCGTGTGCTGGTCGTAGTATTGCCGTCAGTCGATCCCACCGCCACCAGGGACCGCGATCGCCGTGTTACAATCGAACGTTCGTTCGACTTTCTTGGAAGAACCAACCAGTCCACTTCACATCAATCTGTCGTCTTTCCTTAAGCGAGGGTCGCTGTCGGGCAATTCGGGGCTAATCGCCAGACGTTCGCCGAAAGCTATACACGTCCGACCGAATATTCGTTCGGTATGGACGCAGAGCGGCCCTTCGCCGGCGAGCCCGAAGACTCTCGCGAGGCCATCATGCGTGCGACCTTCGTGGCGCTCCAGCAACACGGCTACGCCGGGCTGTCGATCCAGCGGATCGCCGACGAGGCCGACCTGAGCAAGTCCACGTTCTACCACCACTTCGACGACAAGGAAGACTTGCTCCTCTCCTTTGCGCAGTTCATGCTCGATCAGTTCCTTACGGTCGTGACCCTCGAGGCCGAGGACGACCCGCGCCAGACTCTCGAGGCCCTGATGGATATCGTCCTGGCCGAGGAGTTCCCGTCTGTAGAGGCAGAGACGCCAGCTGAAGCGGGCGAGTGGGACATTCTCGGTGCCTACGTCGAAGTCAGGGCCCAGGCCGTCCAGAACGTCGAGTTCCGTGCCGCATTCACCGAGATGGACCGGATGCTGTTCACACAGATATCTGCCCTCATCCGCCGCGGGATCGACCGTGGCAGCTTCCGGGACGTCGATCCCGACGCGGTCGCCGCGATGGTCCTGACCGTCCTCGCCGGCCACATGTTCGGTGCCGCCACGAGTGACGAGAACAGGGTCAACGCGCTTCGGACCGAACTCGGCCACTACCTCCAGACCCGGGTCTTTCGCCCCGAGTAACTCGCGACGGCGCGTCGGTCGCTCCCGCTGCGCGTTTACGGGGTTGAGCCACGCACAGTTATACGGCGGCCGAAGCTAGGTTCGCTCGATGAACGCCGTCGCCACTCGCTCCGGTTGCCTCGCGGTCGCCGGCCTCGCGGTCGTAGGCCTCTCGACAGCGACGGCCGACGCCACACTCGCCGCGGTCGTCCTCGTCGGCGGCCTGGGGGCACCATCCCGAGGGATGCGCGGGCTCGTCGGCTGGATCGTTGGTGGCGCGCTGGTCGGCGGCGCGCTCGGCTACGGCGCCGCCACCCTCGTCCAGCTCCCCCTCTCCGCGGCCGGTTCGCTCGGCCTCGGGCTGGCACTCGGGGGCGGTCTCGGCGGCATTTCACACCTCCTCTCGACCGAGGACCCGGCGTCGGTCGACGACGAACGGATGACAGTCGACATGGCCACCGAATCGAATGCTCCCGAGCCACGGCCCGCGGACCTCTTCGATGAACATCCCGATCCCGTGCTGTTCGTCACCGACGCCGGCGGGGGTCCCGTCGTTCGAGCGGCCAACGACGCGTACGAGCAGACCTTCGGTCTGCCAGCCGCGACGCTCGAAGACACGCCGCTTGCGGACGTGCTCCGGAGCGTCGACGATGCCGATGGCATCGCCGCCAGCCTCGGGGCCGGGAACCCGGTCGACGACGTCTCAACCTTCGATACGCCCGCTGGTACCCAGTCGTTCCGCATCCGGAGCGTCGGTGCGACCGGCGACGGCTATCTCCTGTTCACGCCACTCGAACACTGACCGCGTCCCGGGCCCCACGAGACGAGTTTCCATCGACAACCGTGCCTAGAGCGGATGGCGTTGAATGTCATGAAACGCCGTGTCGATGTCGTCGAACGTGGCGAGTGCCTCGCCCATCTCCTCACGAAGTTTTTCTTCGCGCTCGCGTAGCTCGGTGACGTCCTCGTTTCCGCGCAGGTCACGCGGCGCCTTCTCGGCTTCCAGTAGCGCCAGTTTCGACGTCACTTCGAGAAACTCCGAGAGGCGGTCGTCGTACCGCCGGGCTGCCAACTGCTGTTCGATCGCAGCGACGAGGTCTTTCTTCTGGACCGGCTTGCACAGATAGTCGTCGAACGGCATGTCGATGATGTCGAAGTCGGGATCGACGGCCGTGAGCATGATTACCCGGCAATCGAGGTTCCGCTCGCGCAGGGTTTCGAGGACCTCGTCGCCCGAAAGGTCCGGCATTCGCCGATCCAGGAGGACGATGTCGACGGCATCGACCGCCTCCAGGGCTTCTTCCCCACCGTACGCTGCGATCGTCTCGTACCGATCGCTCAGCCGCATGGCGTACACGTCCGCAACCTCGCGCTCGTCGTCGACGACGAGCACACTCGACTCAGACGGTGCCGATGGCACGCTTGTCGGTACTGAATACCCGCTCGTATAAATCGGTGGCGCGGTCCCCACCCCCGCGAGCGGTGGCGGAACGGAAGTTTAATCACGCTCTCACGGGACCCCACGAACAAGGAATGTTCGCGCCACCGCTGCAAGCTATCGACAGCTTCTTGCTGGGGTACAACGTCGGCGACGTCCTTCTCCTCGTCACCGTCCTGGGCGTCCTCGGCACACTGATCGTCCAGCGGTCGCTCAAGATGCTCTCTTTGCACCTCATCTCGATGGGTGTAATGTTCGTCATCCTGCCGGCCACGATGATGGTGCCGGCCGCTCAGAGTTTCCTGCCGTCGATGCCCGCGTACAAGGCACTCGGGCTGGTCCTGATGGTCATCGCACCCGTGCTGTACGTCACCGGCCGCAAGTAGTCACACTCGTTTTCGTGTCGCTGCCGAACGTTCTCGACACAACTCTCGCTCCCTTTTGCTTTCACTCACTCGAGCTTTCCAAGCGCTGCGAAAAATTCGCGGGCCGGGCCTGCTACCCGCGCGGGTTCCTTTGCGGCCCGAACCCTGATTTCCGTCGGTGGATTGACCGTCTCGCGTGCCCGCCCGTCGCTCACCGCGATGGCCTCACTCGCGTCGCTGACGGCGATCGTGACCACGCTGTCGACGTCGACGACGAGTGGTCGCTTGCCGTCGCTACCGGCCATTTCCGTGACGACCAGCCCCGGCACCGAGGGATGGACGAGGGGTCCGCCCTCGCTCAGATTGTACGCCGTCGAGCCGGTTGGCGTCGCCACCAGCACGCCGTCGGCGTGGCCCCGTGTGTACACCGCCCCGTCGACGCGGACCTCGAACGTCGCGCCACCGCCGTGGCCCCGGCGTGGTCCCTGGACGAGGACCTCGTTGAGACCGGGTGCGAGCGCCCACTCATCGTTCGATGCAACCAGTCGCGGTAATTCACGCGTCCGGAGGTCGCCCGCACGCACTCGCTCGACCGAGTCGAGCACGGTCGCGACGGCGTCGGCCGGCGAGACGGCGTTGAGGAAGCCGACTTCGCCCAGGTTGACGCCCATCACCGGCGTCGACCCGGCAGCCCGCGCGGTGTAGAGGAAGGTACCGTCGCCGCCGATGCTGACCACGAAATCACACTCCTCCATGGCTTCGGTCGGTGTGCCGGGAACCGTCGCTTCCTCGGTCTCCATCGCCGCGGCGAGACTGGCGGCCGTCGACTCGTCGATGACGACCGTGACCCCCTCCGCTTCCAGGCGCTCGACGAGGCGCTCGGCCAGCGCGACCGCTCGCTCGTTGTCCCGCTGGCCCACGATGCCGACCTTCATTATCGGGCGTTTTCCGCGGGCCGACATAAACCCGTCCACCGCCGTCGCCGCGTCCGTGCCGTTGCACCCTTCCTCCGGATTGTGCCGACCGCTCGTCACCGTTTCACTTTCACCGGCCAGTGGTGGCTGGCCATTAGACGGGATGGTGCCCTCGTGTGCGGTATGAACGCGACGCCACCGCTGGAACCCGGGGTCTCGCTGCTCGAGCAACCGGACGTCGGCGCGCTCCACCGCCTCGTTCTCGACCAGGACGTCGAGGGCGAGACGCTGTGGGTCGACGCCGGCGGTGCGGCCTCGACGTACGGACTCACGGCACAGGCCCAAACACGCCGCGCTCTCAGGGGCATCCGCGTCGCCCGGGCGTTTACGGCTCACCAGCATCACCAGCTGGTCCGCCACTGCGTCAGCACGGCGAGTGGCCGGACCGGACTCGTGGTCGCGCCCAACGTCACCGCGCTGTACGACGCCGCGGACGCGGGTGACGCCGAGATCGACCCCCTCTTTTCGGCCTCGCTGGCGCTGCTTGCCGACCTGGCCGACGCGCTGGCGATTCCGGTCCTTCTCAGCGCGCCACGCGCTCGCGAGGATCGGTTCGCCGCCGTCGAGGACATCGTCGACCACGACATCGAGTGTGCGTCGACCGGCCTCGGGTACGCCTACAGCACGGCGACCTTCGAGACGCAGGGATACTGGCACGAGGGCTGGTGGCAGACGACGCTTCCCTACTGGGCCGACCTGTGTGGCACTCGCGCGTGGACGGACGCGTGGGCGAACGCTCGCACGTCGGCCACCGCAGCGGCGATCGAACGCGGTGCCATCGATCCCACCGAGTCGACGCCGGCGACCACCCAGTCACCGATCGCGGCCGACGGTGGGTGGTGACCGTGGGACGAACGAACCCCACCTACCGGGACTTTCTCGACCGCTACGAGGGTCAGTTTTCGGACTACCGGCGCGGGCTTCGCCACGCGGCCCGCCAGGACTTCGATCGACTGTTCGAGCGCGCTCGCGCGTACGCGGACGCCGCTGGCTACGCCAACCACCTCGATCGCGACCGACTCGTCCTCCTCTCGATGGTGCTCGGCCACGAGGCCGCCCTGCGCCAGCGCGACGACGAGATCGACCGCCTGCACGACGACCTCGACCGACTGCGCACCGACGTCGAACGGCTCCAGTGCCAACTGGACGGCGGCGACGGAGGGTAACGTGGTGGTCGCCGTCGACGTCACCGACGACGCGGTCCGCGTCTGGTCACGAAAGGACGATGGGACCGTTGTCTGCCAACGCGACCCCGACTACCGACCGACGTGTTACGTCGCCGCCACGACGGCCGACGCCCTCGACGACCTGTGGGCGCGGCTCGCGGACGATCCGAAGATCGTCGCGACGGCGTTCGAGCGCGTGTTCACCTCGCTCCGGGATGACGAGCGCACGCGCGTGCTCGCGCTCGAGATGGAACGGCCGAGTGAGATCACCACCGTCGCCCGCGAGATTCGGACCGTCCACGAACCGGACGGGTGGGCGCCGGGGACCTTCCGACTGTACGACGTCGACATCAGTCCGAAGTTTCGCTACTGCCTGGATACGGGAACGAAGCCGACGCCGAACGACCCCGCCGCCGTCCGTGCACTCTCGCTGTCACTCGCCACGCCGGATCTGGCCGCCGGCGACGTGAGCACTCTCTCCGTGGCGAGTGGCTGGGGCGACGACGCCGGCGTGACCGACGACAAGCGCTTCGCCGACGGTGATCCCCTTGCTCCGGATGGAGACGAGCGCGCGGTTCTTCGGGCCCTCGCCACTCGCCTCGACGACGTCGACCCGGACGTACTCGTCCTCTCCAGTGCCGACCTCGTGCCCCTGCTCACCGCGCGGGCCGACGCACTGGGTGTCGACTTGGAACTTGGCCGACTCCCCGGATACACCCAACTCGCTGGGGAGAACAGCTACGAGAGTTACGGGCGCGTCGGCCACTCGCCGGCACGCTACGACGTTCCCGGCCGCGCTATCGTCGACCGGTCGAACAGTTTCTTCTGGCACGAGGGAAAGCTGCCGGGCCTGTTCGACCTCGTCGAGCGGTCGTGGAAACCGCTGCAGGAGGCGGCCTGGGCGTCGATCGGCACCGTCTTCACCGCGATGCAGATTCGGGCGGCACGGGAGCGTGGCGTGGTCGTCCCCTGGCGTGCGTGGGAGGCCGAGTCGTTCACGGCGGCGCGAACGCTTCACGACGCCGACCGGGGCGGGCTCACCTTCGAACCCGACGTCGGCCTCCACGAGGACGTAGTGGAAATCGACTTCGCCAGCCTGTATCCCAACATCATGTGCGTCAACGACCTGAGTCCCGAGACAGTTCGGTGTGCGTGTCACGACACCGACGACGTCCCTGGACTTGGCTACAGTGTTTGTCCCGACGTCGCGGAGCCGTTCGTCCCCTCGGTACTCGGTGACCTCATTGAGGACCGCTCTCGATTCAAGGACCAGCGCCGCGAGACAGAGGACCCGGAGCGGCGTGCACGCCTGGACGCGAAGATCAGCGCGCTGAAGTGGATTCTGGTGACCTGCTTTGGCTACCAGGGGTATCGCAACAGCAAGTTCGGCCGGATCGAGGTCCACGAGTCGATCAACGCCTACGCCCGCGAATACCTGCTGGACGCGAAGGTCCGGTTAGAGGACGCCGGCTGGCGCGTCGTCCACGGCATTGTCGATAGTCTGTGGGTGGCACCACGCGAGCGTGAGCGAAGCGAACGCTCGGATAGCGCGAACGGGAGCGAACGAAGTGAGCGACACGTGAGCCGCGCGAGTGAGCGAAGCGAACCCTCGGACAGTGCGAGCGGGAAAGAATCGCCGGTCCCGATCAAGGATGTCTGCGACGCAATTACCGAGGACATCGGGATCACCCTCGAACACGAGAGTGACTTCGAGTGGGTGGCGTTCGTGCCGACGGCCGATGGTCGTGCGGGCGCGCTGACGAAGTACTTCGGCAAGCGTACCGACGGCACCTACAAGTATCGCGGCATCGAGGCCCGTCAGCGGTCGACGCCGGCGTTCGTCGGTGCGGTCCAGGAGACGCTCGTCGAGACGCTCGACGAGCACCGGGAGCCGGGTCCCGTGTGTGATCGGCTGGCCCGAGCGATCGGTCGCGTCCGGAGTGGGGACGTCGATCCGGACGACCTGGTGATCCGGACGGCCGCCGCGAAGGCCCTCGACGCGTACGACCAGCGGACCCGGACCGTCGCCGCCCTGGAGCGCTATCGGGACCACGGCATCGAGCGCCATCCTGGGCAGGACGTCCGGTACGTCGTGGCCGACGACGACCGAAGCGATCGCGACCGCGTTCGCTTGCCCTGGGAGTCGGTCGATCGCTACGACGCCGACTTCTACGAGACGCTGCTCGTGCGAGCGGCCGAAAGCGTCCTCTCGCCGCTGGGATGGAATCGCGACCGAATCCGCGAGTCGCTATCAGGTGGGCGCGACCTGCAACTGGCGGCGTTCGAAGAATAAGGGGCGGGAGGAACTGCGGTTACTGTGCGTTCTGGGCTTCCGGCGGCAGTTCGATCGAGATGTCTCCGTTGTAGTCCTGGAAGGTCATCTCGAGGTCGGCGTCGACGCTCTGGCCCTGCACGGACATCGACATGTCGGCGTTGATCCGCTTGAGATACTTGGTGTCGTGGGCGACGTACATCGTGTAGGTGACGTCGTCGAGGGAGAGCTGTTCGGTGAGAGCGCCACCCTGCTGCTGGCTGATGATCTCCATCACCTGTTCTTCGTCGATGTCGACGGACAGTTCGTACACGTCGGTGCCGTCGATCGTGGTGTTGCCCTCGAAGTTCACCGTCGCCTGTTCGAGGATGTCCTGCTGCTGGGCGAGTTGCTGCTGTTCCCAGATGTTGTCCTGGGGAACGTCCTGCTGGATCCAGGTCCCCTGCTGGTTGATGTACATCGTCTGGCCGATGATGTACTGGGTGATCGACTGGCCCATGACGTCCATCTCCATGCGCATTCTCTGTTCGGCGACGTTGATGGCGCCACTGCCGCCGAGATCGATCGTCTGGTCGGACTGATCGGACGCCATCGACATCGACATCTCGAACGTGTAGCGCTCGACGTCCTGCATCGCCTGGTTGGACTGCTCTGCGATCGCTGCACCGTCGGTGCCACCGCCCTGGAGGGCTGAACACCCGCTCGCTGCGACCAATAGCGCGAGGAGCGCGGTGAGGAGGACCGTTCGTTTGGTGGGCATGCAAGAGAGACTCCGAGGGCGAGGCCTTTATTCGTTATTGACTACTGTCATGCGGGGCGCCCCGTCAGTCCTCGCTGGCCTCGACCGACTCGGCGTGGTCTTCGAGTTCCGCGGCGAGTTCGCGCGCCTGAGCGGCCGAGAGGTAGACGTGGTCGGCGTGGGGCTCGACGGACTCCAGGTCGGTGTTGTCGAACTCGAGTTGCAACTCGACGTGGTCTGGGTCCTCACGGTCGGTCCGGACGTTAAGAACGGTGTAGGCAGTCTCCTCGAACCCGTGGCCCTCGACGGCGCCATCGAGCAGGTCGAAGGTCGTGTACGCGTTCACCGACAGGATACGATCGGCCATGCCGGCCGTAGATGGCCGAGTGACCTAAAGGCCACTACCGTTGGCAGTCACAGGCCCGACTGATCGCCGCCACGGCAGGCACTCACACGTTCGCCGCGAAGCGAAACTCCTATCTTTGGACCTCGGGTATCCCTGGTTGCACGGGGCCGCCGTAGCTCAGCTGGTAGAGCACCTCGCTGTTAACGAGGTTGTCCCAGGTTCGAGCCCTGGCGGTGGCGTCGTTTTTCATTCAGCACCGATTGAGCGAACGCGCCGAGATCCTCGCTCGATGGCTGTATTGGGTCGTTGGTTCCCCGGAGCCGACAGGCTAAAGAGCCGGACCGGAGAAATCCGCGACACACAGGGCCCTTAGCTTAGTCTGGTTAGAGCACCCGGCTCATATTCTCACTTCGGTCCGAAGTGGGATGGGACACCGGGCGGTCGCTGGTTCAAATCCGGCAGGGCCCATGGATCACGAGAAATCCACGAGCGACGCATGTGCCACAATGTCAGAACTCTGGGGGTCCAGCGGCCGAGCGGAGCGAGGCCGACCGCCTTCCTGCACGACCTCAATCGAAATATCGTCTACTTCAATCCTGTCCTTCGCGAGTAGGACGATGCGATTCTCCGTCGGGGTGATCTTACCGTTACGCAGAAACGAGAAATCGCGTCGATACTGAGTATTCCGAATACAAACTATAGAAGTCGCGGAGTCTATTGGCGTCGAGCGGTGATGTCTCTCGCTGGTTGTCGCTCGAAAATTTTTGATTGTAGATCTCTACAGACTGACCGTTGCTTGGTCAAGCGTTTGGCTGGAGTCAGAGGTCTCCCATACGACTCGCACAGAGATGTCTCCAGTACCAGGACTTGGGATTGTCGCTGACGATCCTCCGCCTATCTGCGAACTGGAGCCATAGTCCTCCCAGCTCCCCTCAAACCCGTCGCCACGGATGTAGATATTAGCGGGATCAAGCGTATCCCCGTTCGCGTGAGTGACGACGATATCCCCGCTATCGGCTTCGAAGTCGAAACTAGCGGTCGGTGCAGCTTCTCCCGGGCCGAGCCCGAGCACGAACGATGCGATGACTGCTGCCAGGATGACCGTAATGGCAACCATAAGGATGACGCCGATGACCGGCGAAACCGCGTCATCGTCTTTGAGTAACTGTTTGAATTGCATGGCTTGTGCAGCCACCCGTTTCGGAGAGCTTACCATAAATCCCACCCACATTTCAAGATCGAATAGGCGTTCAGCAAATGCTTGGAGCACTATCTCAGCGCGATAATCGTACTCAAGTCGTCCTTGAAGACGCTGAGAACCGCACTTCGTCGGGTGGTTCGTCCAGCCCATGTAGGTTCAACGCCCGGAGGGGACTCCTACAATCCTCTGATTGGAGATTTGATAGGAGAATATAAAATACGGTGGTCGCTTCCGATTCAGGTGCCTCGAAATCGACCGCATCACGCTCGCCCGCGAGGCACGCACGGTCTTGGTCTGACAATCCGTGGGTCCATTCAGACGTTGCGCGGAGGTCTAAACAAAAGCCGATACGAATCACGGTGTGCGTGCACACTGCGTGTGCGGTGACTGTGTTCGTAGGGTCTCGCGAGAGTGCCTCGCCGTCGCTAGCAAAGCGCAGTAATGTGATCAATCCACGGGAGCTCTCGCTAACGGAATTTTCCGGACGATTCACTCCATTGCAAATTCGATACGAACCTGTGCCCTGACGGTGACTTCACCGGATTCGATTGTGGTCGTGGGCGTCGCTTGCGGCGCTTCCGTCGCTGCATCGCCGGCGTACGCCACTTCACGCCTGACCGGCGAGACCTGGCCATCTGACGCGTCGATGACCGTGGCCTCCACGACCGAGGATCCGATCTCGTCGGCAATCGTCTCGGCTTCCGACCGCCCACCTTCGATCGCCTGTTTCAGCGCTTGTTCGCGCAATTCAGCTCGTTTTTCGTCCGAGAGTGTGAACGTCACGTGGCCGACCTGGTCAGCGCCACCATCAACAGCCGTATCGATCACTGCACCGACATCGTCAATTTCCGACACTTCGACTGTGAACGAATGCTGTCCCTGATAGTAGGTGTATTCCTCTGTGGCCGCCTCGGAGTCGGGTCGAACGCCGTCTGCTTCCATTTGCTGGCGATCGACGCGTTCGTGGATATCAAATCGGTTCGTCGTAATGGCGTCTTCGTCGAGTCCGTATTCCAGCAAGGCCCCTCGCAGTTCCTCCGAGCGCGTCGAGAGTTCGTTACGGACGGCGCCGGCGGACCCACCTCGCGCTTCCACGCCGACATCGAGGACAGCCAGGTCCGGTTCACCCGTGACTTCGCCGGCGTTACTCACGACGATCGCCCGGTCGGTTTGCGCTTCGACAGTGGGTGTCCCTGCTTGATCACTGGGATCATTCCCGTTGTCACCGGAGCCGAGACAACCGGCCAACGCTGCTGCCGCCATACCACTGGTCGTGACCAGCACGTCGCGTCGTTGCATACATCGCCAGTACGGCTGGCGGTTGCTTAAAAACCAGATTGGATACAAGCCGGTTTTGAGCGTTCTCAACTGCTTTTTGCCCCCGTGGTAATATTCGAACGTGAAACGACATATCGTAGTCCTCGCACTCGTTCCAGCTCTCCTTCTGGCGGGCTGTATTGGCGGTCTGGGTGCGGACACAGCACCGACTGATTCGACAGCTGTCTCGCCCGAAGAGATACCAGGCGTCTCGAACGGGACGCTTTCGAACGCTTCCACGCTCGTCGAGGCAAATCTTGATGCCGTGACGACGAATGGCGCGATACTTCAAGTCAACCAGTCCAGCGCCCCGATGACGATCGATGCCAGACTCGCAATCGGGGCGAATTTTTCGTCGTACAGCCTCTCTGGCACGGGAACGAGTGACACTCAGTCAACGACCATCGACCAGTGGAGCAACGAAACCACACAGTTCGTTCGTACAGCCGCAGACGGACAGACGAACTACCGAGTCATCGACGGACACGACGACCGACTCGCCACTCTCTCCTCGGTTGAGGAATTCCTCGCAGCAGGCGATTTCGAGGTTGCCAACGAAACGTCCCCTGATGGCACTGTGGTCCTCACTGCAGACAGCGCCTCGCCATCTCGCTCCTCGATCGGTGAGGTCGAATCCTTCGATGGCCGCCTCGTCGTTGATACATCCGGTCAGATCCAGGATCTGTCGGTCACGGCAACGCGGGACGACGAAACCGTGACCTATCGGTACGAGTTGGACCAGGCCGGCGTCGAGAGCGTTCCCAAACCGGAGTGGGTCAACGAAGTTCCCCCTGGCGCGTCGGTCCAGGCCCAGTTATCTATTGACGTGGAAAACGGCTCGTATCTCACCCTCGAGCATACCGAGGGTGACGTGGTCCCGAGTGCGACGACGATCCGCGTGGAATCCAACGGAACGACTGACACGGTCGGTCTCGACAGTTCGCTCTCGGCTGGCGATACACGCTATGTCTACTTCGACGCCTCGGCACAGGAACTTCGAGTGAGTGCTGACCGACCCAGCCAGGGCATCGTTTCGCCCGTCACCAGTCCGGTGTCCGTGCGGATCGTCACCGAGGGCGGTGCCGTCCTCAACAGTGGCAGTATGAGCTGGGGTTCCGCAAGTGCGTCCGAAAGCAGCGCTGGTAGTTCCAGCGGATCGATGTCCACCGAGAGCGCGAGCGCAACGGCACAGCCCACGCCGTAGCGCGAAGGGCAGCTACGTTCGACGTTCTTAGGGGAGGGGAAGCGGTGCAGCCCAGCCCCCCTTCGCGATAACCGCAATCGATACTGGAATGGGAAACCTGGGCAGCGAGTGGAAAAGATCACTATTCCTTTCAGGGACGCATCGGTCGTTTTCTGCATGGACCGGCGAAGATTTATCACAGTGCTCGGTGTGGCCGCTGCTCCCATGTCGATCTCGGGCTGTACGGGGATGCTTCCGACCGGCGCTGATGATGAACCGCAATATCCTGGCGGGACCGTGATCGTCGAGAATGCAGCGGCGTCGTCGCTGGAAGTGACGGTGTCAGCACAACGGGACGACGCCCCACATTTGGAGACGGACGTGCCGGCTGGAGAGACGATTACTGAGCGTGAATTCATCACCGCACCCGCGGGAGCGGTCGTGACACTCGCGGCGGTAGTTGGCGGTGATGGCGAACCGACAACGTTCGAGTTCCTGCCGGGCGGTGGGGAAGAGACGCCGCCGGAAGTTGCGCATCTTTCGATCGAGAATGCCGTTGAGGAAAGCGCGGTGTGGACTGCGAGACCAGGAACTGAATAGTCGAAGGCTGATCAACCCCTGCCTTGGATTCTATCGGGATGTGTTGATTCGCCGTGTTCATTTCCTGCGTGGGAGTCGTCGAACGGCGAAACCGCTATACGGCAGTCTCCGGTAGTGGGATTCGATGATAAACGGCTCTGCGTGCCCGAATTGTGGAGCGTCCGTCGCAACGACTGACGGGACTGAGTACGAGTGCCCAGAGTGTGGCGAGACGTTCGACGTCGCCGATCTGTTTCTCCCGTAGCCGGGCCGTCATTCGAAATCCTTTTTTCCACCGTCGGCATCGACCTAAGCGCGCCGCCTTAGCTCAGACTGGGAGAGCACTCGACTGAAGATCGAGCTGTCCCCGGTTCAAATCCGGGAGGCGGCATTTTCCTGCGAACCAGCGAGGGAGCGAAGCGACCGAGACTGTGAGCAGTGAAAATGTTCCCGACCGGATTCTGAACCCTGGAAGTCGCACGCCCGGGAGCGCAGCGTAGCGAGCACCCCGGACCGTCTTCCTCCGGTTCAAATCCGGGAGGCGGCATTGCTACCGCTCACGAAGTGTTCGCGCCAGCAATGAAAACCGAACGGATTTGAGCCCTGCCAAGCCCGGTTCGCATAGCGACCGGATGAAAGCACGCCTGAGTGACGTCGGGACGATGGCGAATGGAGTACTCGAGTGCCTTCGATCTTCAGAACGTGTCAGCAGGAATCGCTGCCCGATTGGTATGTAGCAGGCGAAGCGTCGGTTCGATTTCGTCCCACCGGGTACCCTTGAGGAGTGTTCCGCTGTCTTTGTCCCAGGAAACGTATCCCAGGTCCTCGAGCTTCGGCAGGTGCACGTGGACCAGTTGGACCTCCGCAGTGGCGCCATCACTCCCTCCGTCAGCCACGATGGTTTCCCGAACGTCCTGTGGGTTCTTCTCTAACAATCCAACCAGAACCCTCTGACGGACCTGATGGCCCAGTGCGTCAGCAATGCGGTCGAATGTGACGGGTGCGTCTCCGGTCATTCGTGTCCCCTTCTCTCCCATGTATTGGGTTAGAACGCTGCCCCCTTACCAGAACTGCTTGGTGAATAAGGTCGGTGACAAATATCAGACAGTTGCGTTACCCGGTCTCGACTGGTTCGAACTCCTCGTTTTGCTCATCTTCCATCGCTATCAGCGTGTTTTCGACCAGTGTTTGAATCGCTCGGCGTAACCGCTCCGTGACGGCCTGGTCCGAAATGTCGAACGCGTCCGATAGATCCTTCGTCGACATTTGCCGCGGGATCGAATAGTACCCACCTTTGACCGCCCGAACCAACGTTTCTCGCTGTGCTTTCGACAACCCGTACCACATGCCGGTTCCCGGCCGGACGGGATTGTAGATACGCCCGACCTCCAACGGAATGTGTGCGTTCTCACAGTAATCTTGGAAGTCGCTGAGCGCGTCGTGGGTTGGAAATCGCAGTTCGAACTCCCACGTTTCAGTGGTGCCCTTGGCACTCAGCATCTGGCCTTCGAGGCCCATGACCCCTTCGAGGAAGACGTCACGGTCGATATTCCACTCCAGCGAGTAGAGTCGCTCGTTCTCGTGCTTGCTCACCTCCAGGATGTTTTCGACCGAAGGGTGATCTCTCACGCTCTGCTCGAACGAATCTAGAACGTCGTCACTCACGGAGAAGAACGGGACGGCTTTCTCCCCGAGGGGAACCATGTTTTCGAGTTCGATCGTCCCTTCGGATTCTTGTTCGAGGATGCGGCCGAGCTCGAACGACTCGGCTGGAATCCGGAGGTGAGCGATAACGGCCATTCCTAGTTCTATCTGGGTACGGGCACGGGTAAAATATGACTGGCTTGGTGTGCCAACCCGGCAGAAAATACATGGTGTACCATGCAGAACGGCAGGCATATGCGTGTGGCACGCTTTGAACAACCTGGACCGAACCCCCTGCACGGAGTCGGACCCTACCAGTGATGATGTGGTCATGGGTAACCCCACTTCTTCGGGTCGAGGATAGCCGGCCCGCTCATCAATGACACGTGATCAATTTCCCGACATAGATATCACTAGCGCCAACGAATTCGAGGCCGTCCTCGCCGAAGTGGTGGAAAAAGCCGTGAAAGCCGACGTGGACGTGCGCGGCGCGTGGGACTTTCGCACCGAGGGCTCGACCCACGACTGGGAGGTCGAAATTATCGAACTCGCGCGAAACCTTGACGATGAAGAATAATCGAGGCCTCGTCTAATCGCAGCGTCCCGTTTTTCCTCGGAACGCGGTAGAGAGCGGGCCGATTCTGTGTGGTAGTCCGCGATATAGTACCGCTGTGGTTGCGGCGAACCATCGATTGTCCTCGGTGGACTCCCCGCCCCTGACCGACGATTTTTCCCTGTCGATACCGAAGATACCTGTAGGACGGTATCCCCGCCCTGATCGACCAATGAACCGACGACAGTACATCCGCTCAGCCGCGGGTGTGTGTCTCGTCTCACTGACGGCCGGATGCACCGGCGGCACGCGCCAGGCTGGGCCGACCGAAACGGTGGTGTTCAGCGTCGAAAACGGCGGTGGGGATGGTGCGGCCGAACCGCCGACGAGGGAGGTCGACGCCCCGGAGATCGAAATCTCGGCGACAGAGTTCAACCGCTTCGGCCCGAACGAATTTGTCGTCGTCGGCGCCGTTCGGAACGCGAGCGAGACCGCTTTCGATCACCTCGAACTCCAGATCCGGTTGTACGAAGCGGGCGGCGACGCCGAGGGGTTTTTCAACCATGCCGAACGCCAGCGCGAGTTCGAGTACCTGGCGGCGACCGAGACGTGGACGTTCCGCCTACACTTCAACGACGTCGAGATCGAGGACGTCTCCCATTACTCGGTCACTGCCGTTGCGACCCTGGCGACGCCAACACCCTGAGATCGAACGATCCGCGTTCATTCGAACACAGGCGTGGTTTCCCACTCGTCTGATGATCGACGGATCTGGCGTCACGTTGGATACGATTCGCCAGTCTCGCCGCAGGTTTATCGCCGTCACGCCCGAAGCCTGCCCATGTCGACTGACCAGCCGGCGAATGGTATCGCGGCGAATATCGAAAATGGAACGGTTTCGCTGGGGATGCTCGACAACACCTATAGCCCCACGGTGATCGAGTTCGTGGGTGAACTTGGGCTGGATTTCGTCTGGCTCGACTTCGAACACGGTGGGCCCGATCCGTGGGATGGGCCGACCGTCGAAAACCTGTTGCGGGCCGCCGAACGGAGTGGGATCGAACCGCTCGTCCGGCTCCCGGCCAGCAAGCCGACCCTCGTCCGGAAGGCGCTCGATCTGGGCGTCAGGACGGTGCTGCTTCCACGCGTCGAGACCGCTGAGGAGGTTCGCACGGCAGTCACGTCCGGCCGTTTTCAGTACGATGGCGGCGCCGGCGATCGTGGACTGGCCGCCCCCCGAGCGCGTCGCTGGGGGCTCGCGGACGATTACATCGAGACGGCTGACGCGGAGAGTCTCGTCGCCGTCACCATCGAAACCCGGGCAGCGGTCGAGAACATCGACGCTATCCTCGACGTCCCGGAACTTGGCTTCGTTTTCATCGGCCCGTTCGACCTCTCGGTGTCGCTGGGCCATCCCGGTGACATCGACCACCCGGAGGTCCTGGCGGCCGTCGAGACGGTCCGCTCCAGTGCGGTCACAGCGGGGGTCCCCGTCGGGGGCATTGGCTACGACATCGAGGATGCGATGGAGAAAGCCCAGAACGGCTACGACCTGTTGCATCTCGGCAGCACGACCGGGGCAGTGAAGACGGCCGTCGACGGGTGGCTGGACGCCTTCGACGTGGATCGCGCCATCTCGGATCCAGCGTCGCAGGAAGAGAGATTTTGAGACCTCGGCGGTCGGGAGGACGAGGAATCGACGACCGTCGTCCGCTCAATCGTGTATCCGTCTCGGCCAGCGGCCACTGCAGAAGATCACTGCAACGTACGGCCGTGGACGTCGATTTCGCCGTTCCGGATCCGCGTGCTACTGATGCGACGCCCGTCCTCCGCGACCACGAAGGGCGGCGTGTGGATTTCCAGCGGCGTCAGTCCGGCCGCCCGCCGTTCGTCGTTGAGGTCGTGCGCACGGCGCTGGGCTTTGGCCTCCGGCGAGACGATCAGTGCGTCCACGTCGGTTCGATCAGCCGCCAGTCCCTGTGGCTGTTCCAGTTCCAGGATCTCGAAGCTGGCAGTGTACGCCGATGCCATTCGGCCGAGGGCGTCCTCGAGCGTCTGCCGTCGCTCTTCGAACGGCCCGAGCAGCGCCGCGTGGCTCGGGTCGCTTCGGGTCTCCTTCGCCAGTTCGGTCGAGGTCAGGCCGACGATCACGTGCCCGTCACCCTCGCCGTCGTGACTGGCCGTCTGGAAGGCGTTGTGCAACAGCGCCCGGTGGCCATTGTGGATGGGCGTGAAGGTGCCACCCAGGATCGCCGTCCGTTCGGAGTCGCTCATACGCCCCAGTCACTCTCCGCGTCCGTATAGCTTGGCCGCCCCGGCGGTCGTCCCCAGCGAGGGCACAATGCCAATAGATGGGATAGATACCAGCCTCACCAGTCGGTCGTAACCCTTGCTTACGGACGTTCGGGGCTTCGGGATTGGCGCCTGAGCGCATCCTGAACGCGGTACGGCCCGGTCAGTCCACGATGGACTGTCGAATTGTCCCTCGAAAATGTGTTCGATGCGCGGCGATAATCCGGTCTTATTCGACCGCCGGCGGGCCTGTGGCGATCTTACCGCCCGGTTCTACCTCCATAACAAACCGCCGTTTTGTCGACGGCATATGCGAGGCGAACGAGGGCCACTCATGTCAATTATCCAAACAAATCATTCACGACTTCTGTTGCTTGCTATCGGCGTCGGTGCAATGCTGTTCGTCGCGGCGGCCGTCGGGGCCGTCTCGTTGAGCGACGACGGTGTCTCACCGGCTGCCCAGCAAATCGATGCGACGGAGATCGATGGGGCTACCGATCTGGCAACAGCGAACGTATCGTACTATGGCGAGGCAGCGAACGACACCGCTGGCTGGTCGGTCGCCAGTGCCGGCGACGTAAACGGCGACGGCGTGGCTGATCTCGTCATCGGCGCGCCGTTGAACGACACCACTGCGGAGAACGCGGGTGCGGCGTACGTGGTGTACGGCCCGGCCGAGCCCGGTAATGTGGACCTCGCGGACACCGATCTCACGCTCGTCGGCGTCGGTGTGCAAGACTACGCGGGCTGGTCGGTCTCCACGGCCGGCGATCTGAACGGCGACGGCTACGACGAGGTCCTCGTCGGCGCTCCCGGTCGCGACGTGGTGCCCGAATCCGAGCGGGCTGGCGAGAACGACACGACTGGCATCAACGCCGGCGCAGCCTACGTAGTCTACGGTGGCGAGAACCGCTCCGGACAGGTGAACCTCGCCGACGCGAACGTGACGCTCAACGGGACCGCTGCCTACGATAATGCTGGATGGGACGTCGCGGACGTCAGTGCCGTTGGTGCGGACGCCGTACCAGGTATCGTCATTGGGGCCCCCGAGAACGATGCGGCTGGCGAGAACGCGGGGGCAGCCTACCTGTTCGAGAACCGGACGCTGACCGACTCGATGATCCTCGGCGCCGACGCTGATGCGCGCTTCACCGGCAACGAAAGTGGCGCGACCGCCGGCTGGGCAGTCGCCGACGCCGGTGACGTCGACAACGATACCCACGCGGAGGTCCTCGTCGGCGCCCCCGGACACAACGAGACGACGGAAAAGACCCACGACCACGACGCCCGGAAAAACGCGTCGAGCGCCCGGAATCGCGTGGCGAAGCAGGAGGGGACGATGGACAACGAGTCTGGGTCTGCAGGCGCGGCGTACCTGGTGTCGACGAACATCACCGGCAACGTGAGCCTGGCGGATGCGAACGCGACGTTCGTCGGCGCGACCCCGACTGACGGGGCTGGCTACGACGTGGCCAGTGCTGGCGACGTGAACAATGATTCGATCGCGGACGTCGTGATCGGTGCACCCGACAGTGACGCCGCTGGCAACATGTCCGGGGCTGCATACGTCGTCCACGGGATGGACAATCTAACTGGCGAGCACAGCCTTCTGGACGCTAATCTCACGCTTTACGGCGCAAACGACACCGATCAAGCTGGCTGGTCCGTCGCCAGTACCGCTACGAGTGGCCTCGAGTGTACTGGGACGTCAACCGTCGTCGTCGGTGCACCGTTTAACGATACCGCTGGGCCCAACGCCGGCGCCGCCTACGTCGTCAGTGCGAACACCGCTGCAGCCACGGTGAACCTGACCGACGCCAACGCGACGTACTTCGGTGCCGGGCGCGGCGACTGGGCTGGCTTCTCGGTCGCAGCGGTTGGCGATCAGGACAACGACAGCTACGCGGAGACGCTGATCGGTGCGCCCTACAACGACACGAACGGGGAGGACGCGGGGGCGGCGTCGCTCCTCTACAGTGATTGTCCAGCCGAGACGGACGGTGCGATGACGCCGACGCCGACCGACACGCCGACGGAAACTCCAACAGCGACCCCGACCGCGACGCCGACGGAAACTCCAACGGCAACGCCGACGGTGACCCCAACGGCAACGCCCACGTCGACGCCGACTGCCACGCCGACGGCCACCCCGACCGCGACGCCAACGACAACGCCAACTGCAACCCCGACGGCAACCCCACCATCGACGCCAACCGCGACGGCGACGGAGCTACCAACTGAAACCCCAACAGCGACCCCAGAAACGACGCCGACGGAAGCGCCGGAAGGAACTGAAACCGAGGACGGCGGGCCGGCCCAACCCCCCGCGGGGACGTCCGCGGTCTTCCAGGGGTGCACCGCCGTGGAGGTCTACGGCGTCCAGCCGGGCGACCGGGTTATCGTCAGTGCGGCGAGCGAGGACCGCGCCACCCAGGAGACGTTTCTCGTGACCGCCGGCGCGTTGCAAGGGCCTGCCGGCGAGCAGTACCTTTCAGTCACACTCGATGAGGTCGCACCGACGACGGATGGCTGGGTCCTCGATGCGGTCGACGCGCCGACTGGTGCGACCAACCCCAACGTCCAGTGGAGCGGCCGCCTGCCGACCTGCATTGGGTAAGCGCCAGGCCCTCGCCAGCGGCGATGATGCACTCGAAGGACTGGCCGCGATCGTTGGGCAGGACGAAAATAATCGTGGAGACAGCCGTCTCTGGCTGGAATTCCTTCGAGAGCTTCGACCCCGCACCGGAGTCAATCGGAGTATTGGGCGGTGGAAACCGGCAAATAATGCTACGCTAACTGGTAGGTAGTTGGTGACTTTATAAAGGTCACCGTCGAACCAGCGGTGTGGGACGGCAACAATGACCACTGAAATCGACACACGGTTACTGGGGAGAGACGTTTCGTTCAGCCTGGCGGAGCCATGGCTGGCGTACTGGCTGGTGATCATGCGATTCGCGGTCGGGTGGTGGCTACTCCACGCCGGCCTCGACAAAATCGCCGGCTGGCCGTTCGATGCGAGCTGGTTCGTCGGGGGCGCGGCCGCCGGGACGAGCCTTGGACCGGTCGTGACGCTGTTTAGCGACGGTGCGTTACTGACCTTCGTCAATGTCATGGTACCCCTCGGCCAGACGGCCATCGGACTCGGGTTGATTCTCGGGGCGCTGACCCGGATGGCCGCCTTCTTCGGGGCCTTCCTCCTGATGTTTTTCTACTTCATCAACGGGGAGACGGGGGCCTGGTCCCACGGCGTCGTCACCGGCGAACTGCTCGGCATCGTCATCTGCGGGATGATTGCGACGCTGGGCGCCGGGAAGGTCCTCGGCATCGACGCCTACCTGGCGAAGACGTCGTTCGTTCAGAATCATCCGCGGCTGCAATTCATCATCGGCTAACTGGAGGTGACCACGTATGCACAACCTGACGACGGCTGACAGAATCGCAATGTACGTCGGCGGTGGCCTGGTCCTGCTGGGGACCTTCGCCATTGGCCTGCTCGAAATGCTCCTCGGCTCGGGCCACCCCGTCGATGGGGAGGGACAGATCGTTCACGAGGCACTGATACCGCTGGAAATCCGGTCATACATCATCCTGGCCGGTCTCCTGCTGTGGGGGCTGTACGCGATCTACCGCTTGATCGGGACGACGCCGGCCCGCGCCGAGACCGTCTGACTGGCCCGGGTGACCGACGTTGGGCCAGGTCACCCTCGCCCGGAACGTCGGAAGAGCGGGTGGGAACTAGCGTCGCCGTCGTGAACGCTCGGTGCGAGGATGCACGACGGGCGGATTGGGGAAAATCGACCGCCTGCTGGCGATTCGACGCCCCATCACCCGTGGTACCGCGACTCTCGGAAGGGTTATCCCTCGACCACCCATTCGTTAAATTGCAATGGCATCCGGTAAGGTTGATTTCTTCAACGACACTGGCGGTTACGGTTTCATCGAGACTGAGGACGCGGACGACGACGTTTTCTTCCACATGGAAGACGTGGGCGGACCTGACCTCGAAGAAGGCACAGAGATCGAATTCGACATCGAACAGGCCCCCAAGGGCCCGCGCGCGACGAACGTCGAGCGCGTCTAGGTCGGTTCGTACCAACTGATATTCCGATATTTTTCACTCCGTGAGCGACGGCTCCGTTCCGTGATTTTCCGGGCCTGCCCTCAGGCACCAGCCTCGGCAGTCGCGGCGTCGTGATGCCACAGCGCACACGCCAGGAGGATACAGAGACCCCCCAAAAGCGGTGGCTGTGCGAATCCAAGGACGGCACCCATGGCGTCCACGATTGCCGTTTCGACCCCATCGGGCAGCGACAGCATTTCGATCCACCGCGTCAGTGGTTCGTAGCTGACGATCGTCGACAGGAGCACGGTCCCGGCCGCCAGCAGTCGACGGACGGCGCCGGCGTCGAGTGAGTACAGCAACGGGACCAGCGGGACGTACAGCAAGGCGAAGTAAAACGCCTCGAAGGGCAGGACGAGGATGGTCCCGAGCAGCGTCGCCAACAGCGCCATCAGCCGGCCCGTCCCCGTGTCGAGGGTGCGGTAGCTTGCGAGGACCAGGGGCGCGATGACGATTACGGCGAGGGGCGCGTACAGCGAGGGGTCGATCGAGGGCAACAGGGCGGCGATCGGTCGCCGGATGGTCACGTACATCGCCTCGGGTGGCAATCCGCCGGCAAAGTCCGCGGTCTTGGTCTCCGCGGGCAACACCGCCGTGAGGAAGGTTACGAACAGATCGTGGCCGCCCAAGAGGTAGCCAGCTACCGTGAGCGAGAGGCCCGTGCCGATGGCACCGCCGATCGCTCGCCAGTCCCGGAGCCCGAGGAGCCACGCGCCCGCGGCCGCGGGAAACAGTTTGACTGCGGCGGCGACCGCGAACGCCGCGCCGCCGAGTGTGTGCCCTTGGTCGGCCGATTCTCGCTGCCCGCGCTCGACCAGCATCGCCCCGAGGGCGACCGCGAGTGCCAGTTGCAGGTTGACCTGCCCCATGACGTAGACCGTGGTGCTGTGGACCGAGAGGAGGACGAAGCCGACGAGGAGCAGCCGATCGATGCGTGCCAGGGCGACGCCACGCCGATCGAGCATCGAAAGCACCAGCGCGGCGATCGCACTCGCACTGAGGAGGTTGATGGCCAGCTGGACCACGAATGCGCCCAGCGTGCTCCCCGTCAGGGCGTGGGGGACGAACGCCAGCAACGTGATCGGCGGGTAGATGAAGGTGGCACCGGTCCCGGGGGCTGTAACCGCGTAGGGATCCTCCCCGGCGAGAAAGGCCTCTGTCGCGACGAAGTAGACGTCACTGGCGAAGCCGATTTGCTCGGGCTGGACGAGTGGCGTGCTGAGGACGAAGCCGAGCCCCATCACTATCCCCCAGAGCATCGCCGCCCGGACATCACGGTAGTCGGTTGGGATCACCGTTCGTTTACCCGCGCGGCACGGACCACCGTCACCGTTGCGGGTCACCGTCTCGGTGGGTCACTTCCCAAACCGTCGCCATCTCCTCAGTCTGCGCTCAGCAGCGCTTTCGGGGGCCCGCCGGCGAGCTCGTCCCGGTCGTGGTCGGCGTCGAAGTCGAGATCCGGGCCGCGGGCGATCAGCCGTTTGGGATTCACGTCGGGATGGGTCGTGTAGTAGTGTTCTTTGATGTGGTCCATGTTCACCGTCCGGGCGACGCCGGGCGTCCGGTAGAGATCGCGGAGATACGGCCAGAGGTGGTCGAACTCGTGGATCGCGCGGACGTTGCACTTGAAGTGGGTGTGATAGACGTGATCGAAGCGGATCAGCGTTGTGAACATGCACACGTCGGCCTCGGTCAATTGGTCGCCGGCGAGGTATCGCTGGTCGGCCAACACCTCGTCCCAGTGTTCGAGCGCCGAGAAGAGGTCGTCGATGGCGGCGTCGTAAGCATTCTGGGATCCGGCGAACCCAGCCCGGTAGACGCCGTTGTTGATCGGATCGTAGATGTCGTCGATGATCCGGTCGACCTCGTCCTGGAGCCCCGACGGATACAGGTCGACGTCACGGTCGCCGATGGCCTGAAACGCCGTATCGAACATCCGCAAGATCTCTGCGGACTCGTTGTTGACGATGGTTTCCTCCTGTGTGTCCCAGAGAACGGGGACGGTCACGCGACAGGTCACGTCCGGATCCGCGGCGACGTAGAGTTCGCGGAGGTAGTCGGCGCCGAGGATCGAATCCTTCGTGCAGCCGTCCTTCGCTGGCGTGAACTGCCAACCGCCCTCCGCGCGGAATGGATCCACGACGTCCACGGAGATGGCGTCTTCGAGGCCGAGCAGGGAGCGAGCGACCAGCGCCCGATGTGCCCACGGGCACGCGTAGGACACGTACAGGTGATACCGGCCGGCCGCCGGCTGGAAGCGTGCCCCTGGCTCGTCGCGAACGTGGTCGCGAAACGTGGTTTCCTGGCGGTCGAACTCACCGTCGTCGCCGGTGGTTTCGTAGGCGTCCGTTCGCCACTCACCGTCCACGAGCATATTCATGACGTCCCATCCTTGTGGACCGACGGGGAAAAGTCCGGTAGTAACGTGGATGCAACCACCCTGAACGGCTAGCAACAGTCGCTCAGATGACAACACTTTTGGCAATCAATTTTCCACATCTACGGGAGCAAGGGTTTCGATGGGTGGACTGGACGTTCGGCGGTGTGGGCCCGAGGTGCTCCAGCAGTTACTCGCTCCCGATCACGACGTCGCGTGGGTGGTCGACCCCGAGTGGGAGGAGTACCTCTACCTCGATACCGATCACGAGGCGGTCTGGGGAGGAGCGACCGGGAGCAACCGTGACCGTCGGATCGATCTCGTGGAGAGCGTTCATTCGAACGATCGCGAGAGCGTGCAGGAGGCCATACAGCGCCTTACCAGTGGCCAGTCAGTCACGTTTTCGTTCCGGACGACGGCCGGTGAGGCGACCACGATTCTGTGCAAACCCATAACGCAGGACGGCTCGATCGCCTTCCTCGCTGGCTACGCGGTCGATACTGAGCCTGTTGGCACTGGGGCGCTTGGAATCTCGGACGAGGGCAGGTCGGAACGCACCGTCATCGATGGCCCGCCGGCACAGCGCTACCGAACCTTTCGGCGAGCGGTCGAGAACGCCGGCGTCGGCATTCTGATCACCGACGCCGATGGCATCATCGAGTACGCCAATCCGGCCTTTCTCGAACAGTCGGGATACGACCGTGATGCGGTCATCGGCAGGACCCCGAACCTCCTCAACTCCGGCGTCCACAACGAGGACTTCTTCCAGCGGCTCTGGGAGACGATTTCAGCGGGTGAGGTGTGGAAAGGTGAGGTCATCAATCAGCGCGAGGACGGCGAACGGTACGTCGTCAAGCAGGTCATCTCGCCGTTGCTCGACGACGATGGCGAACCCGAGGCGTTCATTTCGGCCAATCGCGACATCACGGAGCGACGCGAGTACGCCGAGCGCCTGGAACAACAGGCCGAGCAACTCGAATTGTTGAATCAGATCGTCTGTCACGACATTCGCAACGACATGCAGGTGATTCGCGGCATGGCCGAGTTACTCGACGAATCCGCGGACGACCGACAGCACGAGTACGTCAACCGGCTGCAGAAGGCGGCCGACCACGCCGTCGATCTCACGGCCGTCGTCCGCAATCTCGTCGACACCCTCCTGTCGACCGACTCCGTCGACCCCGAGCCGACGCCACTCCGTGAGACGCTGCTCGCCGAGATGGAGTCCCTCGAAGGGCGCTACGAGAACGTGACCGTCCGGACCAGGGGCACGATTCCGGCCGTGACCGTCGCGGCGAACGAGATGCTTCCGGCCGTGTTCAAGAACATCCTGAACAACGCCGTCCAGCACAACGACCGCGACGACCCCGAAGTGATCGTCTCGGCCAGCCAGACGGCAGACCGGATCACGGTCAAGTTCGCCGACAACGGCCCCGGGATTCCCGAGGAACGCCGGGACTCGCTGTTCGGGAAAGGCGAGAAAGGGCTGGAGAGCGACGGCACTGGCCTCGGGCTGTACCTGGTCGACACCCTGATTTCCCAGTACGGCGGCGAGGTCTGGATCGAGGACAACGAGCCAACCGGCGTCGTCGTCTGCGTGGAGCTACACCTGACCGGGGACTCGTAAGCTGGTCCTCGCTGGCTGATCGCCCTCCTCCCGACAGCAGTCGATGGGGTGTTCTCGCATGGAAGACAACCGCACGGCAGCGATTCGCTTCGAAGCCTTAATAGGCGCGCTCGGCGTCGGTTTTGCCAAGAGTACCTATGTCGGACAAACCAGCCTCGATGTACCGGGAAATCGACAAGCCATCCTACACCCGGCGTGAGTACATCACGGGCATTCCCGGCTCGAAGATCGCACAGCACAAGATGGGCGACAAGGACGCCGATCCCGAGGATTACGACGTCCAGATCAGCCTCGTCGTCGAAGAGCAGTGCCAGATTCGCCACGGTTCGCTGGAGGCCTCCCGCCTCTCGGCCAACCGTCACCTGATCAAGCAGTTCGGCGAGGGCAACTACAAGATGATCCTCCGGAAGTTCCCCCACCAGGTCATCAGGGAGAACAAGCAGGCGACCGGTGCCGGTGCGGACCGTGTCTCCGACGGAATGCGCCAGGCGTTCGGGAAGATCGTCGGCACCGCCGCACGGATCGACCGCGGCGAGCGACTGTTCACCGCCTACTGCGACGTCGACCAGGCCGACGAGGTCAAGGAAGCCTTCCGCCGTGCGTACAACAAAATCACGCCGTCGTGCCGCGTGAAAGTCGAGCGTGGCGAAGAACTGCTGATCGCGTAATTCGGGCTGGTTTTTTGCGGCGCTGTCACGTCATCCACGCAATTCGGAGCGGCCCCCACGTCGATGGCGGCTATCTCGCTTCCGCGACCAGTCGACGCGCCGGCCGCGTCGGGTATTCGTACAGGAATTTGAGCAGCGTCAGCCCCAGGGCCCCGACGGCTTTGACCGTGGGGCCGTAGCTGAGCGATTCGCGATAGGCCTCGATCGCGCCGCGATACTGGCAGGCGGCGTGGCGACGGCGACCGAGGTCGACGTAGGCGTCCTGGTAGTACACATCCTCGAGCCGAGCGGCTTCTGGAACGCGCTCGACCAATCGATCGAAAAAAGCGTCGATTTCCGCGGGTGAGTACCCGACTCGATTCGACAGCCCGTCTTCGATGACCCGTTCGGTGTAGGTGTCCGTCGAGAAACAGACCCCGGCAGTCATCGCCGCCTCGATCATGAAGAGGTGGTCTTCGTGTCGCTCGAGCGATTCCTCGAATCGAACGTCCAGTTTTTCGGTGTCGATGAGAATTGTCGACGTGATTCTCAACGTTTCGGAGGTGACGAGGGCCCGCGCAAATTCCATCGGGGATTTCCTGCGCTTCCCGTCGACGCACAGTCCTGCCCCCGTCGATGCCATCTTCGTAAGTTGCTGCTCGAGTTTGGTCTCTTTCCACCGATCATCCGCATCGAGAAAGGCCACGTATCGGCGATCGACCCGATCGAGTCCCTGATTTCGTGCCCAGGCAGGGCCGCGCTGGTCCTCGTCCTCGACCACGACGATTTCGGTGTCGACGTTGACCTGTGAGGCGGCCGATTCGACCGCCTCGTGTAGCATCTCCCGTGGTGTGTACTCACCAGAGTAGGGGATAATAACCGCAACCGTCGGGGTGTCCTCTGACGATATTGGTGACCTCTCGCGCATAGGGACGCCTCCACGACGATCGTTCGTCATCGTGATGGGTTACACGAACGACCGCGACATGTATGAAAAGTTATTCAGCGGTTACGGATCGCCGTTCCCTGTAACACCACGAACTCCCCGCCAGCGGGTGCGCACCCGCTGAGTCGATCCGACGGTTATGTGATGCCATTCAGGGGATAGCGTTGGGGTGTACAGATACGTTGGTCCAGTTGACCCGACGGGTAAGGGTGGCCCCTGGCGACGGTCCCTCGGTCGATCTTTCGCGCCACTCCCAGAGTCCGTGCCGACGAGCGTCAGATTCAGGGCGATCGGGTCGAATGCAACGGTATGCTCCGGCTGGCGGTCGCCACGGCGGAGGAGACGTTCGAGCGACTGCGCGACCCGCTCGCCGAGCGCGGTATCGACGCCAGTCACGTCCGCAGTCGCGGCCGGACGATCCCGCTCGATCGATCGCCCTACGAGCAGTTCGACGTTGGCTTCGTCTATCCGCCTCGAATCGTCGAGGGTGACGTCGTGGACGCCCACCTCGACGTCCCGTGGGTCAACGGCCGCGATGCGGTCCTTCGCTCGCGCAACAAGGCGAACGTCCTCTCGCGACTGGGCCAGGCCGACGTGCCGGTCCCCGAGACGACGCTGGTCTCCCATCAGGCGGACGAAACGGATCTCGCTGCGGCGTTCGAGAGCTTCGAGGCTCCGGTGGTCGTCAAACCAACCTCGGCGACGCGCGGGGTCGGTATCGCGAAAGCTCACGATTACGATTCTTTCCTGGGGCTGGTCGACTATCTCGACCTCGTACACGATTACCGCGCGACTGGAGACAAGTCCTTTCTCGTCCAGGAGTTCGTCCCCGACGCCCGCGACGTTCGCGTCATGGTGGTCGACGGCGAGTACGCCGGTGCGGTCGAACGCGAGCGCGCCGAGGACTGTGGTCCGAGTGATGGTGGCTGGAAACAGAACGTCCACCGCGGTGCCACGGCCGTTCGTATCGACCTCGATCCGGAGCATCGGGCGCTGGCCGAACGGGTCGCGGAGACGCTCGACATCGCGTACCTCGGCGTCGACTTACTCATCTCCGGGGACCGAACGCTCGTCAGCGAGACTGCGGCTCGGCCCACGATCGACGACGTCTCGAAGTACGAGGACGGTTTCTGGGATCGACTGGGGGCGCTGATCGAGCACACGGCAGCCGCCGGTTAAGCGTCAGTACTCGCGCCAGGCTGCGACCAAGAAGAGACCGCCGAACACACCACTCAGCGCGAACAGGGACAGTCGGTACCCTGCCGGCCCGACCTGGAGGACGATTGCAGCGACGCCGAGTGCGACGATGCCGAGACCGAATAGCGCGAACGTCGCCGCGACCGCCGGGTTCGGTACGCGGTCCGGTTCCGGTGTCGGGGCGTCGATCGCCGCCTCGAACACGGGTGCCGCCGCGTCGACGACCCAGGTCGGCATCGGCAGGAGGCGCGGCACGCCACTTCGGATACCCGGTCCGTAGGTCGGTCGAAGGACGGTTACCGGCCCGAGTCGATATCGAGCCAGCCCGGTCCACGTGTCGAGGTCGACGGTCCATCCAGTCGACGCCCGATCGGCAAGACTCGGTCGGACCCGAAGGACCCGATTCTCCGGGTCGACGCTGCCCGTCGTCAGCAGGAGCCAGGTCCCAGTGATCCCGACCAGTGCACCGCCCACGAGTACGAGCAGTGGGGAGAACTCGATGGCGACGAACGTCACGGCATAGACCGCAGCACTACCGACGGCCGCAATTGCAACTCCGACCGTTGAGAGGTGTTGGAGGGGCGTCCTGGCCAGGATCGGCCGTCGCTGGTCGCGCTCGGTGAGCAGCGGCCAGAGATAAAATAGCGACAGCGGGCCGCCCACGAGTGTGAGTACGGCGACGAGCACGAGCATCGACGGATTGGCGAGGAGTGCTGGAAGGATCGCGGGGAGGGCCACCAGGACGGCGAGCGCGATGAGGACCGGCAGGCCGGTCAGGCTGCCGACGAAAACGTAGGCAAAGAGCCGACCAGTGGGACTGTCCTCGAGGCGAGTGTGCCACTCGATCGGAGCCATCGACTGTCAACTCACAACCGATGATCAAAACAGTGTCCGCGGCGCCCGATCGAGATTCCGTTACTCGAGGGAGATGTCGCGGGCATCCTCGTTTCGGTCGAAGGACACCTCGAGGATGCCGTTGTTGTAGCTGGCGTCCGCCGAGTGTTCGTCGACGGTGGCCGGCAGCCGGATCCGCTCGTGGAAATCGTGTCGATCGCTGCTGGCGTCGAGGGTCAGGATCGTCCCGTCGCATTTGAGATCGATCGAGCGCTTCTCGACGCCCGGCATGTCCGCGACGATGCGGACGTCGTCTGCGGTCTCCTGGACGTCGAGGTGAAGCTCAGTCCCGCCCGTCTCGGAGCCCCCGCCGAGGTGGACGTCGCCACCGGGGTTCATGACGTCGCTCATCATCCGCTCGAGTTCGCGGAAGAAATCGTCGAAGGGATCGTCCCGATCGTCACGTCTCATCCTACCAATGGAAGGCTGACCCTACGGGATAAACCTTCGGCCCGATTCCCACTCATAATTATTCGTGGCGGCGGCGCGCACTGTCCCGAAATTCATTCCACAGGTGACACGACGGTGATCGGCATCGCCGCAATCGAGCGGGGTGGTTCGAACGAGACTATTCCGGAACTGTTGTTCAATTATGATGAATCGCGGCTTCGAAAATCCTTTACTCGGCGTCCCCCGACAGTTACTTGATTATGAGTACTGAACCTGTTCGCGTCGGTCTGAACGGCTTCGGCCGTATCGGGCGCAACGTTTTTCGTGCGTCGCTCGACTCCGACGCCGTCGAAATCGTCGGCATCAACGACATCATGGAGGACGAGGAACTCGAGTATCTGGCCAAGTACGACACGGTAATGGGCCGACTCGACGAGGCCTCCCTCGACGACGGTACGCTCTCGGTGGACGGCAACAGCTTCGAGGCAGGCGTGTTCCACGAAACCGAACCGGCGAATCTGCCGTGGGCGGAACTCGACGTAGACGTCGCCTTCGAGGCGACTGGCATCTTCCGGACGTACGACGCCGCGACCAAACACCTCGACGCCGGTGCGGACAAGACGGTGATTTCTGCGCCACCAAAGGGCGAGAAGCCGGTCAAACAGATCGTTTACGGGGTCAATCAGGACGAGTACGACGGGCAGGACGTGGTCTCGAACGCCTCCTGTACCACGAACTCCATTACGCCAGTGGCGAAGGTCCTCCTGGACGAATTCGGGATCAACACCGGCCAGCTGACCACCGTTCACGCGTACACGGGCACGCAGAATCTCGTCGATGGCCCCAACAGCAAGCCGCGACGCCGACGTGCGGCCGCAGAGAACATCATTCCGACGACGACCGGCGCCGCACAGGCAGCGACGGAGGTCCTCCCGGAACTCGAAGGCAAACTCGACGGCATGGCGATGCGAGTCCCCGTGCCGACCGGTTCGATCACGGAACTCGTCGTCGATCTCGAAGCCGACGTCACCGAGGGTGACGTCAACGCCGCGTTCCGCGACGCTGCCGAGGGAGAAATGGAAGGCGTCCTGGGCGTCAGCACGGACGAAATCGTCTCCTCGGATGTCGTCGGTCAGCCGTACTCGACGCTCGTCGACCTGCCGAACACGAACATCGTCAACGGCCTGACGAAGATTCTCACCTGGTACGACAACGAGTTCGGCTTCGCCAACCGGATGCTCGACGTCGCCCAGCACGTTCACGATAACTGAATTCTCGGTCACTGCCGGATCGCTCGTTTTTTCTCGCCCACGCGTGTCCCACCGAGTGACATGACCTTCCAGACGCTCGACGACCTCGAGGACGGCCAGCGCGTCCTCGTCCGCTGTGACCTCAACTCGCCGGTCGAGGACGGCGTGGTTAAGGATAACCGACGCTTCGACCGGCACGCCGAGACGATCCGCGAACTCGCCGAGAACGGCCATCGGATCGCGATCCTGGCCCACCAGGGCCGGCCCGGCCGGGACACGTTCGTCTCGCTGGAGCAACACGCAGATATCCTCGCTGCGCACGTTGATCGCGAGGTCCAGTTCGTCGACGACACGTACGGCGACGACGCCGTCGCGGCAATCCAGTCACTCGACGCCGGTGACATCCTCCTCCTCGAGAACGCTCGGATGTGTGAGGAGGAACTGCCCGAGGAAGATCCAGAAATCAAGGCCGAGACGGAATTCGTCCAGACCCTCTCGAAACAGTTCGACGCGTACGTCAACGACGCCTACTCCGCGGCGCACCGCTCGCATGCGTCACTTGTCGGGTTCCCGCTCGTCCTCCCGGCCTACGCCGGCCGTGTGATGGAGACGGAGTACGAGGCCAACTCTTCGATCGCCCAGCGCGAATTCGACGGCAACGTGACGATGGTCGTCGGCGGGACGAAGGCGACCGACGTGATTCAGGTGATGAACGCCCTCGACGAGAAAGTCGACGACTTCCTGCTTGGGGGCATCGCCGGGGAGTTGTTCCTCCGTGCCGCCGGCTATCCCGTCGGCCACGACGTCGGTGACATGGATCTGTTCGACGACCAGTGGGACGCCAACCAGGAAACCATCGAGGCGATGCTTGACGAACACGGCGACTCGATTACGCTCGCGACGGACCTCGCATTTGAGAAGGCCGACGAGCGTGCGGAGATTGCCGTCGAGGACATCGAGGAGAAGACCCAGGGCTTTCTCGACGTCGGCAGCGAGACCGTGATGACGTATTCCCCGGTCATTCACGACTCGGAGGCTGTGTTCGTCAAAGGCGCACTCGGGTTGTTCGAGGACGAACGCTTCGCCGTGGGAACGGCAGGGGTGCTCGAAGCCATCGCCGAGACTGACTGTTTCTCCGTGGTCGGCGGTGGCGACACCTCCCGGGCCATCGAGATGTACGGGATGAGCGAAGACGAGTTCTCCCACGTCTCCATCGCGGGCGGCGCGTACATCCGCGCACTCACTGGCGAGTCGTTGATCGGGGTCGACGTACTCGAACGCGCGGCCTGATTCCCAGTCTCGGGACGCGGCCCCCGGATCGTCCGGCGGCTGCAGTGAGGACGAGCCTTGCCACACTCTCGGACCGCAACGGTGACGGGCCAGGCGTGCGACATTCTGTCTATGCGTATCGGGTTGGTTGCGGACACGCACGACAACAGGGACGCCGTCGACTTCGCTGTGGAGACGTTCGCGGCCGCCGATGTCGACACCGTTCTCCACTGCGGTGATTTCGTCGCACCATTCTCGGCAGCGGCGTTCGAAGGCCCCTGGGCGTTTCACGCCGTCCGCGGGAACAACGACGGCGAGTGGGCGCTCGACGGACTGATCAACGACTTCGGGACCTACCACGGCGAGTGTGCGGAGTTGCGGTTGGATGACATCGATATCGCGTTGTATCACGGAACGAGCGAGGCGCTCGTCGATGGACTCGTGGAGGGTGGTCGCTACGACTACGTCGTCCGCGGGCACACGCACGAGCGCGACGAGGAGACCGTCGCTGGGACGACGCGTATCAATCCTGGCGGGATCTCGATTCCACCAGCACCGAGTTCGTTCAGCGTCGGGATCCTGGATACGACCGAGGGCAGTGTCGAGTTCCGAACCTTCGACTAGCGGAAGGTTGAATCCGCCGCCGCTGTCAGCAGTGGTATGAGCGATGAACTCCGCGCCCCGGCGGAAACCGCCGTCCACCAGTGTCTTGCCCTCCGGGATGATGAAACGTGTGCCGTGGTCACCGACGACGACCGCCAACCGATCGGCGAAGCCATACACGCCGTCGCAAGTGAGGTCACCGACGACGCCGTTATCTGTCGCTACCAGCCTGGTACGCAGCACGGCGAGGAACCACCGGGCCCGGTAGCCGCTGCGATGGCTGACGCCGACGTCGTCCTCGCACCGACGACGAAAAGCATCACACACACTCGCGCACGCAGCGAAGCCTGCGCCGCTGGCGCTCGGGTCGCAACGCTCCCTGGCATCACCGAGGAGGTCTTCATCACCGGCCTCGACGCCGATTACGAGGCCATCGAAGGCCACTGCATGGAGATGTTGGAGAAGGTTGCCGATGCCGATGAAATTCGCGTCACCTCCCCGCAGGGAACCGACATCACCTTCGAACCCGGTGCCCGTGACTGGCGCGACGACACTGGCATCGTCCACGAGCCTGGCGACATGTCGAACCTTCCCGCTGGTGAGGTGTTCGTCAGTCCCGAGACCGCCGATGGGACCGTCGTCGTCGACGGGACGATGATGCCCTACGGCAAACTCGACGGGCGAACCCTGGAGTACGACGTCGAGGACGGTCTCGTGACCCGGATTGCTGACGACGGCCTCCGCGAGGAAATCGAGGCAGCCGCCGCGGAGGTGGGCGACGCCGCGTACAACCTCGCGGAACTCGGCATCGGGACGAACGTCGCAGTCACCGAACTCGTCGGCTCGGTCCTGCTAGACGAAAAGGCCGCCGGCACCGTCCACATCGCTATCGGTGACGATCACGCCATCGGCGGCGACGTCGACGCGCCGATCCACCTCGACGGCATCCTCACGGCGCCGACCGTCTACGCGGACGGTGTGGAAATCGAGCTGCCAACCGCCACATAATATCCCGTTGGAGTAGCTGGCCGGGCGCGAACGGCCCAGAACCCCATCACTGGGCCTGGAACGCCCAAAGCGGTCGTCTACTCGCCGAGTGCCACACTCGTCGCCGCGAGGCCGTCGTCGACGTCCACGTCGGCACCCTGGGTGGTGAGTGTCTCACCGAGGGCGTCGACGAGATAGCTCACGTTTTTTGGCCGTGCGGAGTGGCCCATGCAACCGATGCGCCAGATGTCGCCCGAGAGATCACCGAGCCCGCCCGCGATTTCGATCTGGTACTCGTCGAGAAGGTGCTCGATGACGGCCGCGTCATCGACCCCGTCGGGCACGCGGACCGCGTTGAGACTCGGTAACCAGTACGCCTCGTCGGCGTTCATCGTGAGCCCCATCGTTTCCAGGCCCCGCTTGAGCGCCCCGGCGACCCGCCGGTGCCGTGCCCATCGGTTTTCGATTCCCTCCTCGGCGACCAGGCGCAACGCCTCGCGAAGTGCGTAGACGTTCGTGATGGGTGCGGTGTGGTGATACGCCCGCTGCTCGCCCCAGTACTCGTCGAGGAGCGCGAGGTCGAGGTACCACGACCGGGCCGGCGTCTCCCGATCCAGGACCTTCTCCATCGCCCGGTCGTTGATTGTCAGTGGACTGGCCCCAGGTGGGCAGGAGAGACACTTCTGTGGACCGGCGTAGGCGACGTCGATATCCCAGTCGTCGATGCGCAGTTCGACCCCACCGAGCGAGGTTACACAGTCCGCGACGACGTACGCCTCGTGCTCGTGGGCAATGTCGGTCAGTGCTGGCACGTCCGGCTGGAGGGCACCCGTGCTCGTTTCGGCGTGAACGAACCCAAAGACGTCCGGCTGATCCTTGGCGAAGGCTGCCGCCACGTCGGCTGGATCGAGCGGTTCGCCCCACGGCGCGTCGACGGTCACCACGTCGCCACCGGCACGCTCGGCCATGGCCGCCATGCGACCGCCAAAGTAGCCGTTCGTCGGAACGAGCATCGTCTCGCCCGGTTCGACCACGTTCCCGATCGCCGCCTCCATCGCCGCAGAGCCCGTCCCTGAGACGGGAATCGTCCACTGATTGTCCGTGCGGAAGGTGTACCGCAGCAGTTCCTGGACCTCGTCCATGATCTCGATGAAGGCTGGATCCAGGTGCCCGACCAGCGGCGTACTCATCGAACGGAGCACGCGCGGGTGAACTTCGCTCGGCCCGGGACCCAGCAGGGTCCGGTCCGGTGGGGTCAGTTCGCCGACGTCTGGCGCCTCTGTCATGGTCACTCATTGACCTTCCCCTGCATATAAACTCCGGACAAGGCTGCTCTGTGCCACCGCCCAGTACCCGGTCGCTTTCGGCCGTTCGCGCCGTTAGCCATTTGAACAGGGGAGGGCCCACGGGAGGCGGACGGGCGGAGTCCACGGGAGACGACGCGCATATACGCCAGCGCGAACAACGAATCGGCAATGAGCGACACTGACGTTTCACCGGGAACGCGGCTGGGCCTTCCGTGTCCGGCGTGTTCCCCCGATTTCGAGACGGTTCACGAGGTGCTCAAGCCTGGTGGCCAGCTCACCGTTCGCTGTACGGAGTGTGACCACGTTCACAAAGAACGCGTCCCCAGTTCCGAAACCCACGACCGCGACGTTGTGGTCTCCCAGGAAGGCGATTCGTTCAAAGCGACCGCCCAGGTCCCGGTCGACGAGAAGCTCCGCACTGGCGAGGAGTTTCTCCTCGAAACCGAAGAAGCGGTGATGACCGTGCGGATCACGAGTCTGGAACTTGCGGACAACGAACGCGCCGAATCCGCTGCGGCCGCCGACGTCGAGACCATCTGGACGCGGGCCGTCGGCAACGTCGCCGTCGACGTCACCATGCACCCCCAGGATACCGGGCGCGAGGACACACGAAGCCTGAAACTGCACGTTCCCGGAGATTACGAGTTCGTCGTCGGTGAAACGGACGAGTTCGGTGACGAGAAATTCACCGTCAACGGCTTCATCGTGCGCGAAGACGCCTTCGACCACGGCTACGAGTTCGAGCGGATGGACCATCCGGGCGATACCGTTCGAGCGAAAGACGTCAAGCGCCTGTACGTGAAAGACGAGACCAGCACTGCCTGGTCTGCCTGGTAAGGATGGATCACTCGGCCCAGCGATCGGCCTTGCTCGATGGGCTCGAGATGCGAATCGACGACGAGCGCGTGCTCGACGCCATGGCCGCGGTTCCGCGCCACGAATTCGTGCCAGAATCCCGGCAGGACAGTGCCTACGCCGATCAGCCCCTCCCGATCGGCGAGGGGCAGACGATCAGTGCACCCCATATGGTCGCGATCATGGCCGCGGAACTGGCACTCGAGGCGGGCGATCGGGTCCTCGAAATCGGGACGGGCTGCGGCTATCACGCCGCCGTCACCGCCGAACTCGTCGGCCCCGAGAACGTGTACAGCGTCGAATATCAGCCGACACTCGCGGAGCGCGCCCGGGAAACCCTGAACGACCTGGGCTATGGCCGGATCTCAGTGCATACGGGCGACGGAACGCACGGCTGGCCCGAGCACGCACCCTACGATCGGGCGTATTTAACCTGTGCGGCCGGCTCGATTCCCGACCCTGTCGTCCAGCAACTCCGTCCGGAAGGAATCTTCCTGGGCCCGATCGGCAGCACTCACCAGCGCCTCGTCCGGGCACAGGTCCATCCCGATGGGACGCTGGAAACGAGCGATTGCGGCGGCGTTCGCTTCGTCGAGATGCAATGAGTTGGCTGCCTGCGCTCCACCATCGATGTCGATGCTGAGCGCCGAAACACTCACCCCGGAACCCGATGACCGCGTTGCTTTTGACGGTGCCCGCCCAGGTCGTACTATGGACCCTGCGGTGCTCCGGGACGACATGGTCGAGGGCCTCGTCCACGAGAGCAAGGGCTACGTCCGGAGCGAACGGGTCGCCACTGCGATGCGGGCAGTCCCTCGCGAGCCGTTCGTCGAGGACGAGAGCAACGCGTACACTGACACCACGACGCAGACGCTCGGCACGACTGTCCTCGCCCCGAGTATGGCCGGACGCTTGCTCGAGGCCCTGGATTTGCGCCCGGACGACGACGTGCTGGTCGTCGGCTGTGGCGTCGGCTACACGGCCGCCGTCGTCGCCGAAGTGGTCGGTGATCGCCACGTCCACGCCATCGACATCGCCCGCCGGCTGGTGTGGGAGGCCAGATCGAACCTCGGCACGGCTGGGTACGACGGCGTGCTCGTCGACCGCCGGGACGGCGCCGAGGGCCTCCCGGAGTACGCCCCCTACGACCGCATCTTGCTGGAAGCCGCGGCGATCGAGCCGCCGCAGTCACTCGTCGCCCAGCTTGGCGCCGACGGTCGGCTGGTGATGCCACTGGGTGCCCAGGACCAGCACCTCGCGGTGGTCGACGAGGATGGGACCCACGTCGACGACCGCGGCCCGGTTGCCTTCACGCCGATGCTCCTCGAAGGCGAGCAAAGTGACGCGCTGGAACGGAATCGAACGCATCGCGAGGACCGCGAACACGCCGACCGCGCCGCCCAATCCCACACCGGCTGGGAACGGGACTGGATCGACTGGGACTGAACCCGGTCTACGAGCCGGTCCATGATCGGGAGTCGTATCGCGCCCTTTAACCACCCGAGTTTCTAACTCACGGCCGATGGCAGAACCACGCGTCCCCGGCGGACGCGACCGAGAACTAGACGCACCCTGTGGCGAGACCGTCGCAGTGACGGACCTCGACATGGGACTGCGTGAGTTTGACTGTGTCTGTGGCGAGACGCATGCCGTCGTGATGGACGTCCATCCGCTGTCGCGTTTCGTCCCGGAGTTTCTCGTCGCGATTCTCCGGGAGACCGTCGAAACCGAGGACGATTACGAGGAGTTCTCGACGCCCCACGTGATGGGCGTGGTCATCGAGGAGTTCCCCGAGAAGGTGGCGACGGCGGACGTTTCCCAGGAAGGCAGCGTCGGGTACGCCATGGTGTGGCTCACGGATTTCGACGACCGTCGGCTCCACGAGGTCGTCGTCGAGTTGATCGTCGAGTTGATGGATCACGCTATCAGTCACGCGGAGGATGACTCGGCGATCAGCGAGTTCGAACAGCAGATGCTCGAATTCGACGTCGCCGCGTTCGTTGACGAATATCGGAACGAGCGTGACCTCGAAGACGAACACGACACCGCGATTTAGGCGTCGCTCTCGGCGATCGCAGTGCGAATCCGCTCTGTGGCTTCCTCGGCGGCACTCGACGCCCACGTTTCGGCACGGCCATCTGCAGTTTCCACGCGGAATCGACCGTCGGCGCCACCGCTCACCAGTGAACTGAGCACGTTATCGAAGCGTCCGTTCAGTTCCTCGACCGCCGTGAGTGCACCCAGTGAGAGTTCGACGGTATCCATGCCGAGGCGGGCAAAGTACCAGTTTGGGGCCCAGAGGAGGCGTCGGTCCGTGAGAAACAGTTTGCCGCCAGCGGCGATGGGCGACGCCTTTCGCTGGGCGGCGTGCTGCCAGCGAACCTCCTCGCCGCCCAGCAGTGCTATCTCGGCGCGCACGCCGCCACCGACGGTTCTGGCCATACGTCTGCTGAGGGGTCAAGCCACATAGAAGGTGGCCTGTTCGGTAGGCGATTTCTCATGCAGTGTCGCGTCTCGTACCCACCCATCCTCGAAAATGACAGCTTCTAACCCTGTGTATGACGCTCGTCTGACGGCGATATAAACGCCAGCCAGCCCTCGATTAATGCATGAGTCTTGGTCCCGCAGCCTTCCACCGGATCCGACGTGCCCTTCGGGAGGCGGAGGTCGAGGAACCGGTCACTGCGCGTGAAATCCAGCGGGCGCTCGAAGCCCACGGCAGCGAGTTCGAGAGTACACATCAGGTCGCAACTGTGTTAGGGCGGCAGGCGCGACGTGGAGGTGTCGACGTCATCGAGGACCAGCCCTATCGCTACCGAATCCACGAAAGCGGGGATGACCCCCGGCGCAGCGGCCGGGACGCGATGCGGTAACGGCTCCCGTGAGAAGCGGTAGCGATACGATATTCGAAATCCGGTTACGATTCTCGTACTCTTTCGCCGGGCTTATTACGATGTGCGGACTCCCTCCGATAATGACAGACCAAGAGGAACGCACGATCCTCCTCATCGGGAGTGGCCCGATCCAGATCGGACAGGCGGCGGAATTCGACTACTCCGGTGCACAGGCGTGTCGCGCGCTGCAGGAAGAGGGCGCGCGCGTGGTCCTGGTGAACTCGAATCCTGCCACGATCATGACCGATCCCGAGATGGCCGACAAGGTGTACGTCGAGCCGATCAACACGGAAGCCATCGCCGAGGTCATCCGGAAGGAACAGCCCGACGGCGTCATTGCCGGGCTCGGTGGCCAGACCGGCCTGAATGTCACCGCCGAGTTGGCCGAGGAGGGGGTCCTCGAAGAGCACGACGTCGAGGTGATGGGGACCCCACTCGACACGATCTACGCGACGGAGGACCGCGAACTCTTCCGTCAGCGCATGCAGGACATCGACGAACCGGTGTGTGCGTCGACGACCATCGCCCTCGACGAGGACGAGTCGGTCACGGACTTCGACGAGGCAACCTTCCGCCAGAAGGTCGAAGCGGCCGTCGACGAGGTCGGCGGGCTCCCGGTCATCGCGCGCACGACGTACACTCTCGGCGGCTCGGGCTCCGGCGTGGTCGACGACATGGACGAACTCGTCGAGCGCGTCCGCAAGGGCCTGCGCCTCTCGCGCAACAACGAAGTGCTGATCACCGAGTCCATCTCCGGCTGGGTCGAACTCGAGTACGAGGTGATGCGTGACGCGGACGACTCCTGTATCATCATCTGCAACATGGAGAACATCGACCCGATGGGGATCCATACGGGCGAGTCAACCGTCGTCACGCCCTCGCAGGTCATCCCCGACGAGGGTCACCAGGAGATGCGTGACTCCGCCCTGAAGGTCATCCGCGAACTCGGCATCGAGGGTGGCTGTAACATTCAACACGCCTGGCGCGACGACGGCACGCCCGGCGGCGAATATCGCGTCGTCGAGGTCAACCCGCGCGTCTCCCGCTCCTCCGCACTCGCCTCGAAGGCGACCGGGTACCCAATCGCCCGCGTCACGGCCAAGGTCGCGATGGGCAAGCGCCTCCACGAGATCACCAACGAGATCACCGGCCAGACGACCGCCGCCTTCGAACCGGCGATCGACTACGTCGTCACCAAGGTCCCACGCTGGCCCAAGGACAAGTTCCAGGACACGGAGTTCGAGCTGACGACGGCCATGAAATCCACCGGGGAGGCCATGGCCATCGGGCGAACCTTCGAGGAGTCGATGCTGAAGGCGCTTCGTTCCTCGGAGTACGACCCGGCCGTCGACTGGGAGGAGGTGGACAACGACGAACTCGAGGAACAGTACCTCGTCCGTCCGACGCCCGATCGTCCCTACGCCATCTTCGAGGCGTTCGCCCGCGGGTACACGGTCGATCAGATCGTCGATCTGACCGACATCGAACGCTGGTACGTCGAGCGCTTCGCCCGCATCGAAGCAGCGGCCGAGGCCGCCCAGGATGGGGACTTCCCGACGGCAGCCGAGGCCGGCTTCACCGACCAGGAGATCACCGGGATCGCCGGTGGGGAGTACGACGACACCCACGCGTCCTGGCTGCCCGCGAACCTCGACCGCGACGAGGAGCCGGTGACGACGACCGACGGCGGGACGACCGCCGACACCGTCACCACGGACGAGGTGGACGCGGCGACGACCGATCGCGACTTCAAACTCGTCGACACCTGCGCTGGCGAGTTCAAAGCCACCACACCATACTACTACTCGACGCGTGACCCGATCTCGGGCATCGGCCGCAACGAGCTACAGGTCGATCCGGACGTCGAAAGCGTCGTGGTCGTGGGTGGTGGCCCGATCCGCATCGGCCAGGGCGTCGAGTTCGACTACTGTTCGGTCCACGCGGTCCGCGCGCTCCGCGAAGAGGGCATCGACGCCCACGTCGTCAACAACAATCCCGAAACCGTCTCGACGGACTACGACACTTCGGACGGCCTCTTCTTCGAGCCGATCACGGCCGAGGAGGTCGCCGACGTCATCGAGGCGACCAACGCCGACGGCGTGATGGTCCAGTTCGGCGGCCAGACCTCCGTCGACATCGGCCACCCGCTGGAGAAAGAACTCGACCGCCGTGACCTCGACTGTGCGGTCATGGGCACCTCCGTCGACGCGATGGACCTGGCCGAGGACCGCGACCGCTTCAACCGGTTGATGGACGACCTCGGCATCGCCCAGGCACGCGGCGGGACGGCGACTTCGCAAGAAGAGGCCCTGGAACTGGCCCACGACATCGGCTACCCGGTGCTGGTCCGCCCGAGCTACGTGCTCGGTGGGCGCGCGATGGACGTCGTCTACAACGACGACGATCTGGAGACCTACATCGAGGAAGCCGTTCGCGTGAGCCCGGACAAACCGATCCTCGTCGACGAGTTCCTCGCCGACGCGGTCGAACTTGACGTCGACGCCGTCGCCGACGGCGAGGACGTCCTCATCGGCGGCATCATGGAACACGTCGAAACCGCCGGCGTCCACTCCGGTGACTCGGCGTGTATGATCCCGCCACGCTCGGACGAGATCCAGGCGGTTCTCCCCCGCATCCGCGAGGTCACCGAGGACATCGCGGCGGCCCTGGGAACGGAAGGCCTGCTGAACGTCCAGCTCGCGGTGAAAAACGGCGAGGTGTACGTGCTGGAAGCGAACCCACGCTCCTCGCGAACGGTCCCCTTCATCGCGAAGACCACCGGGGTCCCGATCGCGAAAATCGCCGCGAAGGTGATGGCCGGGGCCACCCTCGACGAACTCGAGTACGAGGAACAGATCCCCGAACAAGTGTCCGTAAAGGAGGTCGTGCTGCCCTTCGACCGACTGCCGGGCTCGGACCCGCGCCTCGGTCCGGAGATGAAATCCACCGGCGAGGTCATGGGTACCGCCGGCTCCTTCGGCAAGGCGTACCAGAAGGCCCAGATGGCCGTTGGCAAGGCAATTCCGCTGGAGGGAACTGCAATCGTCGACCTGCCCGTGCTGGGCTACGAGGAGCACTTCGACGTGCTCGACTTCGACGACTTCGCGGACAAAGACGCCATCGTCGATGCGATCCAGGACGGCGAGATCGACCTGGTGATCTCGCGAGACCGCGACGTGCTCGAAGCCTGCGTCGAGGAGACCGTGACCTACTTCTCGACGCTTGAAAGTGCCGAGGCAGCCCTCGAAGCGATCAACGCCGACGACCAGCCACTGTCGGTCCAGGACGTGGCGACCCGACCCAAGTCCGTCCGCAAGTGGGGAGCCGAGCCCAGCCCATGAGCGACGACGAGCGAGTGTTGCGCTCGTTCGTCGGCGAGGACGAGGAACTCCGCGGCATCTGGACGGTGACCAAAATCGAACGCTCGGCAGGGCCGATCCCACCGACCGGCGGCGAACGATCGATCGCGGTCACTGACGAGCGGGTTCTCTGGTTCGCACGTGAACTCGACGAGGTGCGGATCGCGGACGTTGCCGACCTCGAACGCGAGCACGTCGAGCGCCAGATGTTGCCGCGGATGGTGCTCGGCGGTGGCGTCCTCTTCGGGCTTGGCGTCGTCGGCTCGATCGGTGCACTGATTGCTGGCGTCGGTGATCTGCTGCTGGTCGGTTTGCCCGCGCTGACCGGACTCGGTCTCTTCATGGCGACGCGGATCATCGCCAGCGTGACCGGCCGGGAGGGAGAGACGCTGGCGGGCCACCGGTTGCGATTTTCGATCGACGAGGAACAGGTGTCGATCTGGGGTGACGACGAAGCACGGATGGCGGCGATCGAGGAAGCGATCACGGGCGAGCCGGACGATTCGGCGGCGAGCGAAGGGGAGGCTCCCCCGCGGGAAACGGACCATGGCGACACGGCTGCCGAAACTGACGCGAGCCAGGACTGATCGGCCTGGAGGGCCTGTCCCTCTCCAGCAGATTCTCGTGATGGCGGACGGTCCCCAGTCAGGGCCCACCAACGATTCGACTGCCGATCACTCGAACAGGGCACTGAACGTGCGATAGGACAGATAGGAGAGGTCACGCGCCGACAGGTAGTCGGCTGCTTCGGGCCAGGAGAGACACGCCTCGTAGCTGGCCGAATCGTGCAGCCAGGGGTAATCCGATCCAAGCAGCAGGCGTTCGGGGCCGAACCACTCCACCAGCGAGCGCACGTACGGTTCGACATCGGCGTAGGGCCAGGACTCGTCAGAGGCGCGCGGAATCGAACTCACCTTCACGTAGGCGTTGTCGTGCTCGGCCAGCGTCTCGAAGTTGGTCCAGGGCGGGGCCGCGGGGTCGATTTGCTCCTCGAAGAAGGCCATGTGCTCGACGATGAAGTCCACGTCGGGAAAACGCTCGGCAAGGGCAGCAAGCATCGGCAACTGTTGGGGTTTGGCGAGGACGAATGCGGCTCCGTCCTGGCGGCCGAGCTCCTCGTACAACGGCGTCATCTCGTCGGCAGCGATCCAGTCGGCGGTCGGATCCAGATCGCCCGGCGTCGGGCCGTACTCGAAGGCCGCGTGAAAGCGCAGCCCGAGCATCCGCTCGTGGGCGAGCACGCGTTGGACCGACGCTCGCAGCGCTTTCTCGTCAGTCTGATACTCGGTGACGCCGACACCCCAGAGCCGCTCGGGATGGGCCTCGATCGATCGTAGCGTGTATTCGTTGGCGCGCGGGCCGCGGCCGTACAGCGACGTCGGCAGGAGGATCGCTTCGTCCACGTCGGCCGCGTCCATCGCCGCGAGATGATCGGCGTGGCTATGTGCGCCGCCGGGCCAGCCTGGTGGCAGGTCCGCACTCTGCCAGGGCAAGTCAGCGTCGTCCGGTCCCCAGGTGTGGGCGTGGGTATCGACGAGTCGCATACGTGATACCGGGGCGGGGACCGGATAAAGATACCTCGCCAGTCAGGAGCGTCGTCGATCGAACTCCGGCGATGTGAGCGTTCCGCAGGCCGACGGGATTACTCCTGGGCCATCGCGAGCACGTCGTCGAAGAACGAAAGCGAGTCGTGCGGACCGGGGTTGGCTTCTGGATGGTACTGGCGCGTGATGATGTCCAGGTCGTCGTTCTCCAGTCCCTCTGGTGTGTCGTCGTTGACGTTGATCTGGGTCACGTCGAGTTTCTCGCCCGGATCGGCGACGGTGTAGCCGTGGTTCTGGGTCGTCATCACGACCTGATCGGTGCGCAGGTCACGGACTGGCTGGTTTACACCGCGGTGGCCGAACTCCATTTTCTCCGTTTCCCCACCGAGTGCGTTCGCGACGACCTGCTGACCGAGACAGATGCCGGCCAGTGGGACCTCACCCACGTAGTCGGTCACCAGTTCGCCGGCGGCCTCGAAGTTGACCGGATCGCCCGGACCGTTCGAGACGAAGAGGACGTCCGGCGCGAGCGCATCGACCTCGCTCTTCGTCGTGTCGTACGGCAGTATGTGGACCGTTGCATCGCGCTCGATCAGCGAGGAGACGATCGACCCCTTTGCACCACAGTCGATCAATGCGACCGTCGGCCCGTCACCAGCCTCGTTGGCTACCATGGGTTCGTCGACGCTGACCTGGGCGCCGATGTCCGTGTGATCGGACATGTGCTTGCACTGGGCGAGTTGTTCCAGCGCTGCTGCCTCGCTGGCGTCGGGCCCAGCGGAGATGCCACATTTCATCGCGCCGCCGTCGCGAATCTCGGTCACGAGGTCGCGCGTGTCCAGGTGATCGACCGCGGGGACGCCCTCGTCTTCGAGCCACTCGGCGACGTCGTCGGTCATCTCGCGGGCGACCGCTGCGCGCGGGTGGACGCGGTCGGATTCGAACCGTTCCTCGCGAACGCCGTAGTTGCCGATCAGGGGGTACGAGAAGGTCAGGATCTGTTCCTCGTAGGACGGATCGGTCAGACTTTCTTCGTAGCCAGTGTAGGCCGTCGTGAACACGAGCTCACCGCGGGTCGCCCCTGGTGCGCGCGAACGGGCCTCCACGACACGCTCTCCCTCCAGTGCAACGTATGCCTCGCTCATTACGAGATACGTACATGAGCGCCGGTGATAAGGGTTACTTTCGAAGACGAGTTACGAAATTCGCAATCCTCAAGTGGGTTCCATGGCTACGTTTCCACCTCGATGGACGAACTCGATCGCGAGATCCTCGGCATCCTCCGGCGGGACTCGCGAACGCCCTATACGGAGATCGCCAGCGCCGTTGACACCTCCGAGGGGACCGTCCGCAACCGCGTCGAACGACTGATCGAAGAGGGCGTGATCGAGCGCTTCACCGTCTCGACGCGGACCGGGAACGTCAAGTCGATGATCGAGATCGGCGTCGACGTCGACGTCGACACGGCGGCGATCACTGAACGGCTTGCCGAGTGGTCCGAAGTCGACTTCGTCTGGCAGGTATCCGGCGAGGAGGACATCGTGCTCGTCGTCGACTGTGTGGACACGGCCAGCGTCAACCAACTCATCACACGTGCGCGGGAACTGGACGAAGTGGTCTCGACGAAGACACGACTCATCCTCGACGAGCGACTGGGGTAAGGGCCGTGGCACGCCGGCCGTATTTCGGCCTGAAATGGTCGATTGGAGGGAGGTGGCTCGACGGGTCCAGTGTCGTCGGGACCCCGGACAGCGAGGGCAACCGACGAATTTATACTATCTTGGAAACGTGATTCTCATAATGGCTATTAACAATAGCAACAATATTAATAACTCGGCGAGGATGGGAGCGGCCATCGGTGTGGGGGCGACGATCGCACTGGCCGTGCTCTCGCTGGTGGCGTTACTTGAGGGGGCGACGAAGGTCGTCATCATCGGGTGGGTGGCTTTCGTCGCGATGGCCCTCGGTGGCTGGCTCGGTGTCCGTGCGGACGCGACGAACCCCACTGGGCTGGTCTGGGGGTACGGTCTCGCAAGCGGGGCCATGGTGACCAGTGCGGCGATGTTCTTGCTCCCACAGGCGATGGGGCTGGGCGGGCAGGCCGGATCTCCACGACTCGGCGGCATCGGCGTCGCACTCGGGATCGTCATCGGGTACAGCGGGCACGTCGTCGGTCACCGGCTGACCCATCTGGATCTTCCCTTCGACGTGACGACCGCTGAGATCTCGGCCCACGCACTGTCCGCGGGACTCATCATCGGGCTGGTGTACTCGACCGCGATGCCGGCGGTCGGCATCCTGCTGGGTCTCGCGATCGTCTCGCACAAAGGTCCCGCTGGCTACGCCGCTGCCCGTCGTCTCCGCCGCGGCGACAAACCGGTGGTCGGCCTGTTGCTGCCCGCTGCCGGCGTCGGTGTGACGGCGATTCCGGTCGCCCTCCTGCCCATTCCGGCCAGTCCCACGATCAGCGCCGTTGTGTTCGGCTTCGCCGCGGGCATCTTCCTCCACGTCGCGATGGACTTCCTGCCGAACTGCGAGGCCGGCAGCGAGATCGATCACGTGGTGTCACAGTCCGAGGAGTCCCACCATCACCTGGACAAACTCCGCACGCACGCGGTCGGGAGTACGTCGATCGGTGCCGTCGCCGTCGTCGCGGCCTGGCTCCTCATTTAGCACTGTCTCCGTCCCTTCGTCCAGCGAGTAGCACACTTCGACCGCCGAATCAGCGTTATCGATACTCTTCGCTACGAAGTCCCTTGCCGACGAGTAAATTGATCGCGCCGTTGCGGGAGAGGCCGTGGTCCTCGGCGAAGTCTTCGAGGTCGTCGACCATGTCACTGGGCATGCGCTGGGAAAGTTGGGTTTCGTCTACCATCAATTCGATATCAGGATAGTATCGTATTTATATTTTTTCGATATGCTGATGGGCGATGGGCTCTGACGACGGTGCGTCGAGCGGTCACCGAAGCAACCAGTCAACGCCGGTGAATGGCCACGGCTTTCACCGCCGCGTCAGTAACGATGCTCATGCCAGAGCTGGGGAAGATCGATCGGGCGTTTTTCGACGAGTTCGTCTATCCGTCCCTCGGTGCCGACCGTGAGGACGTCGCCCTCGGGCCCCAGCCCGGCGTCGACTTTGGGCTGCTCGACGTCGACGGGGCGGCCATCGCCGTCGCCACCGATCCGATCTTTCTCATGCCGTCGCTTGGATTCGAACGCGCAGCGTGGTTCGCGTTCCACATCCTCCTCTCCGACGTGTCAGTCTCCGGAATGGCGCCGACGCATCTGTCCGTGGACTTTAACCTGCCGCCTGAGATGACCGACGCCGAGTTCGAGACCGTCTGGAAAACCTTCGACCGGGAAGCGCGGGCGCTGGACGTCGCCGTCCTCACCGGCCACACCGGCCGGTACGCCGGCTGTGAATACCCGATGGTCGGCGGCGGCACAGCCATCGCAGTCGGCGAGGAAGACGCACTCGTCAGGCCCGACGGGGCAACCGTCGGCGATCGCATCGTCGTCACCAAGGGCCCAGCGGTCGAAGCGACCGGCCTGCTTTCGACCCAGTTCGAATCCCTGATGCGAGAGGGTGTCGCTGGCCACGCACCGATCGAGGCGGCGGAAATCGACGACGCGATGGAACGCTTTTACGACATGAGTCCGGTCGAAGACGCGTTGACGGCGGCGGCTGCTGGACCGGTCACGGCAATGCACGACGCGACCGAATCGGGCCTCTACGGCGGCCTCTTCGAAATGGCCAGGGCCGCCGACGTGGGTATCGAGATCGATCGCGATGCCGTCCCGATCCAGCCAGGCGTCCTCCCGGCGTGTGAATTCTTCGGCATCGATCCCTGGATTTCCATCAGCGAGGGTACGCTGCTGGCGGCCGTCGATGCATCCGGTGTGGAGCGCGTGCTGTGTGCGCTGGACGACGCAGGGATCCCCGCGGCCGACGCCGGTCGGGTGACCGACGGCCAGGGCCTCGTTGTCGACGGCGACCCCGTCGATCACCCGGGAGTCGACCCGTTCTGGGGCGCCTTCGAGGAGTACATGGGCCATCTCGCGGACCGGACGTACTGACGTCTCGCCACGCCTTTTAGCATCCGCGGATCATCCGCGAGTAATGACCAGACGCGAGTCGCCCGTCGCCCCGCCCGTCGTGCTCACGATCGCCGGCAGCGACAGCGGCGGCGGTGCCGGTATTCAGGCAGACGTGAAGACGATCGAAGCCTGTGGGGGATTCGCCACGAGTGCCATCACCAGCGTGACCGCCCAGAACACCCGGGGCGTCGAGCGCGTGCAGAACCTTCCGATCGAGGACGTGGCGGCCCAGATTTCGGCCGTGCTCGATGATTTCGACGTTGCTGCGGTGAAGACCGGCATGCCCGGGACCCGCGCGGTGATCGAGTTGCTCGCAGAGCGCGCGAGTGAGTTTCCGAATCTCGTGGTCGATCCGTTGCTGGTCGCGACGAGCGGCGACCGATTGCTTGACCCGAGCGCCGAGACGGCCTACCCATTCCTGATAGAGGGAGCAACCCTCGTGACGCCAAACGCCGACGAGGCGACGGCCCTGACCGGGGTCACCGTCGAGGACGCGACGTCCGCGGCCCATGCAGCACGCGTCCTGGTGTCGGAGATGGGTGCAGACGCCGCGCTCGTGACGGGCGGGCACCTCTCGGGGAACGCAGTCGTCGATACACTGGTGCACGAGGCGGCTGATGGTGTGCGGACTATTCGTCACGACCGCATCGACACCGACGCGACACACGGCGCTGGCTGTACCCTGTCGAGTGCGATCGCGACCAGACTCGCACAGGGCGACGCATTGGAGACCGCGGTCGACAGGGGAGTCGCCCTCCTGGCACGCGCCGTTCGCTACAACGTCGACGTCGGTGGCGGGCCGGGGCCGGTCCACCACCTCGTCGAACTCCGTGACGACGCGAGCCGGACGACCACCGCCGACCTCGTGGGCGTGATCGCCTCGCGAATGCAGCGTTCGCCACTGCCGTCGATCGTTCCCCAGACTGGCTGTGCCATTGCGGGCGCGACGCCATCGGCGGACGTCCCGGGGGACGTCGCCGCGGTGGTCGGCCGCCTGCAGGCCAAGCAGTGTCAGCGGCCCCACGAGCCAGCAGTCCGCTTCGGTGCGGACGATCCACTGGCGAGCGTCCTGCTGGCGGTCCGGGAAGGAAACCCGCAAACTCGATTCGCCGCACTCGTCGACGGCGGTCGGTCCGCGATCCAGCAACTCGACGTGCAGGGACGATTTCAGCCGGCCCTGGCTGCGGACATCGACGGCACGGCCCCCCTCTCCGGCGAGATACTCGAGCCACTCCGGCGCCAGTCGACGGCACCGACTGCCATGGCGCTGTTCCCCGCCGAGCCGCGGCCGGACGAGGAGCAGCGAATCATCGTGTTCGCCGAGTCGTCGAGTACACTTCTCGACCGCCTCGACCGGCTACCGAGTGGATAACGGATCAGTCCCGACCACGCACGCTCCGGAGGGTCAGGATCGATACGAGGATGGCTAGCAGTGCCGCGACCGGCGAAAAGCCAGTGCCCTCGGCGACCACTGGTTGCTGCGTGGTTGCATTCGACGGTGACGCATGCCCCGTCCGCGTCGGGGGTGGACCCTCGGCCGGTGCGACCTCGATGGTGACTGATCGACCGTCCGCCGCCATCACCGTCGTCGTGCCAGCCACGGGAAACTGGACGTCGATCTCCGCCGTCCGGGTCGTGTTGGGGCCCAGCCGAACCGATCGGTCGACCACCTCGACCGTCCCGCGCGTTAGCCGTATCGTGCGCTCGCCGGGGATCGGGGCGTCGTTTTGGACGGTGGCGCTGACAGTGGCTGTTTCGTACTGGGTGACGCCGCCTGGTTGCACTGCCAGATCGACGAGCGTGGCACGGGCGGGCTCCCGGACCGAGATCGTCCTGGCATCGTCACCGACGCCGATCGTATACTCTCCTGCTCGTTCGAAGGTGTGAGAGAGGGCAACGCCCTGTACTCGATCGGGCGCCAGGGGGCCAGTCGCGGTGTCGACGACCTCCCCACCGACGCGCAGACCGACGTCGTAGTAGCCGACCGAGCCGCCGACGTTCTCGACGCCGGCGTCGACGACGACGGATTCTCCGGGAACGACGGTGAGCGGATCTCGATCGTGGAGCGTTTGATTCCGATACGGGCCGACGACCCGATAGGCGTGCTCGTCGGCAAGCGGTGGCAGGGCGTATTCGAAGCGTGCCGGCATGCCACCGAAGGCCGCGACGTGCTGACTTTGATTCCACATCGGCACTGGCCGATCCGACGTGACAGCACTTCGGATCGACTCGGCGGAGGATCCATTCAGCGCCTGCTCGATGGCCTGGAAGAACTCCGTTTCGTTCACGCGGTCGGCATCGGTGTTCATCGCGGCCATGATCGTGTCAAGCGAGCGCTCGCCGTCACTCGCCGCGCGAATGCGGCGGTCGATCTGGCCCGCAACGAGGGCACCCCGATCGTACTGCGACCCCGATGCCCAGGTCGCGGGCTCTGAGAGCGTCACCCCGGCCGAATCGTTGTTCCCGCGCGCCAGCGAGTCCGCGAACTCCTCGAACGTCACTGGCTGGTGTTTCATGGCCTGCACGGCCGCGTAGTAGGTCGGGAAGGCTTCTCGCGTCCAGCGCGTCTCGTTCGTGGCGCGGTAGTACTGGCGGGTGTGGACGTACTCGTGGATCCAGACGT
>Ga0207733_100107_pt1 | contig 80879 bp, 77 predicted proteins | sample A23P3SouthBayCA_FD_187735 | JGI IMG/M metagenome (GOLD analysis project Ga0207733, IMG submission 187735) | Aerobic enrichment media microbial communities from Eden Landing Ponds, California, USA - A23 P3 (SPAdes) | ecosystem: Environmental > Aquatic > Marine > Unclassified | place: Emeryville...
GCCGAGTCGGCGGTCGCGACGTACGACTACCGTCTCCCGTCGCTGTCGGTGGTCGCCGACTGGGACGTGTCCGGACGGGCCAAGCGCCGCGCGGCGGTCGTGACGCACCCGAAGGTCCCCGACGCCAGCGTGGGCGAGCGACTCGATTGGGACGCCGTCCGGCGTGCGCACGGCGACCGGCTCCCGGGATCGGACTCGCGGTTCGGCTCCCTCCGCGAGTGTCACGTCGTCTGTTCGCGCCGTGCAGCCGACGCCTACGACGAGGCGGAGTGGCGCCGGGTGCTTCGCCACGAACTCGTACACGTCGAGCAGTTCGCCCGGTTCGGGGCCACCGGCCACGGCGCGTGGTTCCGTCGGCGGGCGGAGACGGTGAACGCCGACCGCCACTGCCCGACGTTCCATCGCGGGCGCTACCTGATCCGGTGTCGGGACTGTGGGGAGGTCGTCGCGGATCGGTGCCGTCGCTGTCGAACGACACGGCTCGCGGGCCTGTCGAGGCGAGAACAGCGCGAACGACTGGGGCCGACAGACTGCTGCGGAGCGTTCTACGAACTGGAGGACACGCGGGCGGGGGAGTGACGGGGCGGGCTACTCCGCCTCGGCGTCGACGGACTCCGTGGCCGCCTCCGCCGACTCGCCGGCGCTCCGCCCGCTCGAGACGCGCTCGGCCGAGAGCACGTCGACGGCGGCGACCGTGTCGCCCTCGTCCAGGTCCATCACGGTGACGCCCATCGTGTTGCGACCGATCGTCGAGATGTCCTCGACGCGAGTGCGCATGATCTGTCCGTCGGCGCTCATCGCGAACAGGTGATCGCCGTACGTGACCGCCTCGACGGCGCACACCCGGCCGTTTCGGTCGTCGGTCTTGATGTCGATGAGCCCCTTGCCGTTGCGGCTCTGAGTGCGGTACTCGTCGAGGTCCGTGCGCTTCCCGTAACCGTTCTCCGTCACGGTGAGCACCCAGTCGTGCGCGTCCCCGTCGATGGCGGCGATGCCGGCGACGCGGTCGTCGCCCGTGAGCTTGATCCCGCGGACGCCGCGGGCAGTGCGGCCCATGGCGCGCACCCCGCCCTCGTCGAACCGGATCGCCATCCCGTCCCGGGTGCCGACGACGAGGTCGCGTTCGCCGTCGGTGACCTCAACGTCCGCGAGGGCGTCGCCCTCCTCCAGTTTGATCGCACGGATCCCGGTCGAGAGGATGTTCTCGAACTGGTCGCCCGCCGTCCGCTTCACGTAGCCGCCCTCGGTCACCATGGTGAGGTACTCGTCGCCGGTGAGGTCGGCGGTGTTGACGACGGCCGTCAGGTCCTCGTCGTCGTCGAGGTCGAGCACGTTCACCGCCGACTTCCCGCGGGCGGTACGGCCCATCTCCGGCACCTGGTACGTCTTCAGCTGATAGACGCGGCCCTTGTCGGTGAAACACAGCAGGTAGTCGTGCGTCGACGCGAGGAACACCGACGAGACGCGGTCGCCCTCCTTCAGGTCGGCGCCGATGATCCCCTTGCCGCCGCGGTTCTGCGCGCGGAAGTCGGCCGCGGGCATCCGCTTGATGTAGTCGTCCTCCGAGAGCACGACCACCGACTCCTCCTCCGGGATGAGGTCCTCGTGGGTGACCGTGCCGGTGTCCTCGACGAAGCCGGTGCGGCGCTCGTCGTCGTAGGTGTCCTTGATATCGCGAAGCTCCGCCTTGATCACTTCGAGCAGTTCCGACTCGGAGTCGAGGATCTCGTTCAGGCGCTCGATGGTCGCCTGCACGTCCTCGTACTCCGACTCGATCTCGGCGGCCTCCATCGAGGTGAGCGAGCCCAGCTGCATCCGGACGATGTGCTCGGCCTGCTCCTCGCTGAACGCGAAGGCGTTCCGGAGGGCCGCCCTCGCGGCGTCGCGGTCCTCGCTCTCGCGGATCGTCTCGACCACGTCCTCGGCGTTCTCGAGCGCCTTCAGGCGCCCCTCGAGGATGTGGGCACGGTCCTCGGCCTCCTGCAGATCGTACTCCGAGCGACGGGTGACGACCTCCTTGCGGTGCTCGATGTAGTGCTCCAGCGTCTCCTTCAGCGTGAGGACCTTCGGCTGGCCGTCGACCAGCGCGAGGTTGATGACGCCGAAGGTGGACTCGAGGTGGTGCTCCAGGAGCTGGTTCTTGACGACCTCGATGTTCGCGCCACGCTTCAGATCGATGACGACGCGGACGCCGTCGCGGTCGGACTCGTCCCGGAGGTCGGAGATCCCCTCGATGATCCCCTCGTTCACGTCGTTGGCGATGCGCTCGACGATGCGCGCCTTGTTCTCCTGATACGGCAGCTCGGTCACGACGATGCGCCGACGGTCGTTGCCGTACTCCTCGACCTCCATCTCGGCGCGCACGCGAACCCGGCCGCGGCCCGTGGTGTAGGCCTCGCGAACGGAGTTGCGGCCGACGATGTTGGCGCCCGTCGGGAAGTCCGGCCCCTTCACGTGCTCCATCAGGTCCGCGACCGTCGCGTCGGGGTCGTCGATCAGCTCGATCGTCGCGTCGACCACCTCTCCGAGGTTGTGCGGCGGCACCTTCGTCGACATGCCGACCGCGATGCCGGTCGAACCGTTGACCAGCAGGTTCGGGTACGCCGCCGGGAGCACGTCCGGCTCGGTCAGTCGGTCGTCGTAGTTCGCCGAGAAGTCGACGGTGTCCTTCTCGATGTCCGACAGCAACTCCTCGGCGATGTCGGCCATGCGGGCCTCGGTGTATCGCGGCGCCGCGGCGGGGTCGCCGTCCATCGACCCGAAGTTCCCCTGGCCGTCGACCAGCGGGTACCGCATCGAGAACTCCTGGGCCATGTTGACCAGCGTGTCGTAGATCGCCTGGTCGCCGTGTGGGTGGTAATCGCCCATCGTCTCGCCGACCACCGACGAGGACTTCCGGTGGCTGGTGTTGCTGGTGACGCCCATCTCGTGCATCGCGTAGAGGATGCGCCGGTGGACCGGCTTGAGGCCGTCCCGGACGTCGGGCAGCGCGCGACCCGCGATGACCGACATCGCGTAGTCGATGTACGACTGCTCCATCTCGTCCTCGATGCGGACGCGGTCGACCTGCGCCGCCCGCACGTCGTCGGGGTCCACGTCGGGGACGTCCGAACTCATCGAGACACCTCCGTCGTCGGTCGGTCGGGTCGCGTCGCGTCCGTCGCCCGTGTCGTCGATGTCGCGTTCGTCATTGTCGTTCCTCGCATCAGATGTCCACCCACTCAGCCTCCGGTGCGTGCTCCTTGATGAACTGCTTTCGCGGCTCGACCGAGTCGCCCATCAGGACGTTGAACATGCGGTCGGCGGCCGCGGCGTCGTCGATCGTGATCTGCTTGAGCACCCGGTTCTCCGGGTTCATGGTCGTCTCCCACAGCTGTTCGGGGTTCATCTCGCCCAGGCCCTTGAACCGCTGGACTTGGTCGGGCTCCCCGTCGCATTTCTCCTCGACGATCGTCTCCCGCTCGGCCTCGGTCATCACGTCGTAGGTGTTCCCGCGGTACCGGATGCGGTACAGCGGCGGCTGGGCCGCGTACACGTACCCCGCCTCGACGAGCGGGCGCATGTGCCGGTAGAACAGCGTGAGCAGGAGCGTCCGGATGTGCGCGCCGTCGACGTCGGCGTCGGTCATCATGATGACCTTCTCGTACCGCGCCTCGTCGATGTCGAACTCGTCGCCGATGCCGGTGCCGACGGCGGTGATCATGTTCCGTATCTCGTCGTTCTGGAGCACCCGGTCGAGCCGGTGTTTCTCGACGTTGAGGATCTTTCCGCCCAGCGGCAGGATCGCCTGAAACTCGGGGTTGCGTCCCAGCTTCGCCGACCCGCCCGCGGAATCTCCCTCCACGATGAACAGCTCGGCGTCCTCGGGGTCACGCGACTGACAGTCGGCCAGCTTGCCGGGCAGCGCCGTCGACTCCAGCGCCGACTTCCGTCGAGTGAGCTCCTCGGCCTGCTTGGCGGCCTTGCGGGCGCGGGCCGCCTCCGCGGCCTTGCTCACGATCGTCTCGGCGGTGTCGGGGTTCTCCTCGAAGAACGTGCCGAGGTGCGTGTGAACCGCCGACTCGACGATCCCGCGCACCTCCGAGTTGCCGAGCTTCGTCTTCGTCTGTCCCTCGAACTGAGGGTCGGGGTGCTTCACCGAGATGACCGCCGTCAACCCCTCGCGGACGTCCTCGCCCTTGAGGTTGCCGTCGAGGTCGCCGATGAGGCCGTTGTCGTTGGCGTAGTCGTTGACGACGCGCGTCAGCGCGGTCTTGAACCCGGTGAGGTGGGTACCGCCCTCGCGCGTGTTGATGTTGTTGGCGAACGCGTGGACCGACCCCTGGAGCTCGTCGGTCGCCTGCAGCGCCACCTCGACCTGCACGACGCCGTCCTCGGCAGCCTCGTCGGCGTCGAAGTACACCACGTCGCGGTGCAGCGGCGTGCGCGTCTCGTTGAGGTACTCGACGAACTCGCGGATGCCGCCCTCGTAGTGGAACGTCTCCACCTCGCCGTCGCGCTCGTCCGTGAGCGTGATCGTGACGCCCTCGTTGAGGAACGCCAACTCGCGCAGGCGGTTCGCGAGGGTGTCGAACGCGAAGTCCGTCGTCTCGAAGATGTCCGTGTCCGGCCAGAACCGGATGGTCGTGCCGGTCTCCTCGCCGGCGTCCATGTCGCGAACGCGCTCGAAGGCGCCCTCCTCGGGCTCGCCGTGGTCGAAGCGGTGGCGCCAGACGGCGCCGTCGCGCTTCACTTCGACCTCCAGCCAGTGCGACAGCGCGTTCACCACGGAGACGCCGACCCCGTGAAGCCCGCCCGACACCTGGTAGGACTTGTTGTCGAACTTCCCGCCGGCGTGGAGGATCGTCATGATCACCTCCACGGCGGGGCGCTCGTACTTCTCGTGGGTGTCGACGGGAATGCCGCGCCCGTCGTCGGAGACGGAGACCGAGCCGTCGTCGTGGACGGTCACCTCGATCTCGTCGCAGTAGCCCGCGAGCGCCTCGTCGATGGAGTTGTCGACGACCTCGTAGACCAGATGGTGGAGGCCGCGAGAGTCCGTAGAACCGATGTACATCGCCGGGCGTTTGCGGACGGCCTGAAGGCCCTCCAGCACCTGGATCTGCCCGGCACCGTACTCACTATCCCCTGAATCTGACATAGGAACCTTACCCCTCCCTAGCAGAGCCCCGGTTATAAGTCCTCCCACGCGCGCGCGTGAGAGCCCCGTGATACCGTCCGGTGGTAGGGCCGTCATCATCCCCCTTGGTCCGACCCTCGTCGCGCTCAGCGCGGCGGGAGCTTCCTGAACGGACGGTCAGCTTCTCGGCGATCGGTCACCGTGGGCTCCGAGGCCGCATCCCCGCGGACGCCAGTTCACTTCCACCACGGTGAGGACACGGTTATAACCCCGCGTCGGATAGGGGTTCCCACGAGAATGACGTCGTTCCAGTCGCAACTCGGCGAGGACCAGGGGATCGCCGACGAGCTGGCCGAGGGTCAGCGGGAGATCTCCATCGCCGAGTTCTTCGAGAAGAACAAGCACATGCTCGGGTTCGACTCGGGCGCTCGCGGGCTGGTCACCGCCGTCAAGGAGGCTGTCGACAACGCGCTCGACGCCTGCGAGGAGGCGGAGATCCGGCCGGACATCTACGTCGAGATCAGGGAAGTGGGCGACTACTACCGCCTGATCGTCGAGGACAACGGCCCCGGAATCACGAAAGAACAGCTCCCGAAGGTGTTCGGGAAGCTCCTGTACGGGAGTCGCTTCCACGCACGCGAGCAGAGCCGCGGCCAGCAGGGGATCGGTATCTCCGCGGCCGTGCTCTACTCGCAGCTCACCTCGGGCAAGCCCGCGAAGATCACGTCGCGCCCGAAGGGGCAATCGGACGCGCAGTACTTCGAGCTGATCATCGACACGGACACGAACGAGCCGGAGATCAGGGCCGAGCGCACCACCTCGTGGGACCGCTCGCACGGCACGCGCATCGAGGTGGAGATGGAGGCGAACATGCGCGCACGCCAGCAGCTCCACGACTACATCAAACACACCGCGGTCGTCAACCCCCACGCGCGGCTCGAACTCCGGGAGCCGGGGCTCGAGGAGCCGCTGAAGTTCGAGCGCGGCACCGACCAGCTCCCCGCCGAGACGAAGGAGATCCGCCCGCACCCGCACGGGGTCGAGCTCGGGACGCTGATCAAGATGCTGGAGGCGACCGAGAGCTACTCGGTGTCGGGGTTCCTGCAGGAGGAGTTCACCCGCGTCGGCACGAAGACCGCCGCCAAGGTGCTCGACAACTTCCGCGACCGGCACTTCGGCCGCGAACTCGGCTGGAGCGCCGACGCCGACGCCGTCGAGGCGGCCATCTCGGAGGCGGTCTCGAACAAGGGCGCCGACGCGACGGACTTCTTCGCGACCGAGGTGGCGAGTACCCTCGGCGGGCGCGAGCGAACGAGCCACCACGAGCTCGTCGGAATCGTCGACGAGGTCGCCGACGCCGCCGAGGACGAGCACGGCACCCGCTTCGGCGCGACCGTCCGCGACAACGCCGTCGGGGCCGCGTGGGCGACGATGACCGCCTACGACGAGGAGGCCGACGAGGACGAACTCACCGACGACCTGTACGGCCTCGTCGACGAGGCCACCTCGACCCGGAAGGACGACGCCGTCGTCGCCGGGATGGCCGAGCGGCTCGCCCGGCGGTTCGCCGCCGGCGACGAGCGGGTCCGGCTCCCCCGCGACGACCTCCTCCGCCTCGTCGACGAGGCGGCCGACGACACTGAGGAGTTCGACGACGCCACCTTCGGCGACACAGCGCGGGAGAACGTCGTCGAGGCGCTGTGGTCGCGGATGGTCACCGTCCCCGACGACGTGCCGAAGGTGCGCGAGACGGCCGCGGACCGCGACACCGCCAGCGAGCTGCTGGAGGCGATGCGGGAGACGGACATCCTCGCGCCGCCGACGGACTGCCTCGCGCCGATCACCTCGGAGCTCGTCGAGGCCGGCCTCCGGAAGGAGTTCGACGCGGACTTCTATGCGGCCGCCACCCGCGACGCCGAGGTCCACGGCGGCGACCCGTTCATCGTCGAGGCCGGCATCGCCTACGGGGGCGAGCTCGAGGACGGCGGGCAGGTCGACCTGCTCCGGTTCGCCAACCGCGTCCCGCTCGTCTACCAGCGCGGCGCCTGCGCGACGACCGACGTGATCAAGGGGATCGGCTGGCGGAACTACGGGCTCGACCAGCCCGGCGGCTCCGGGATGCCCAACGGCCCCGCGGTGATCATGATCCACGTCGCCTCGACGAACGTGCCGTTCACCAGCGAGTCGAAGGACGCGCTCGCGAACATCCCCGCCATCGAGGACGAGATCGAGCTCGCGGTCCGGGAGGCCGCCCGCGAGCTGAAGAGCTTCCTGAACAAGCGCCGCTCGATGCAGAAGCGCCGCGAGAAGCAGGACGTGCTGGGCCGCATCCTCCCGGAGATGGCCGACAAGGTGTCGGAGGTCACCGGCCGCGAGCGACCGAACATCGACGGCGCGATGGCGCGCATCATGAACAACGTCGGCGTCGAGCGCGAGCGCGACGGCGACACCGTGCGGCTGATCGTCGAGAACCACTCCGACCGCACCGAGGAGCCCGACGTGACCGACATCGTGAGCGTCGAGCCGTCGGACGTGCCCGACGGGGCGACCGTCGTCGACCTCGACGGCGAGTGGTTCGTGAAGTGGAACCCGAGCGTCCCCGGCGGCGAGGAGGCCGTGCTGGAGTACACCGTCGCCGGCGACGCCGACTTCGACGTGAACGTCGACGGCGTCGAGACCGAGAAGCTGACCGTGAACGCCTGATATGAGCGCAGACACACCCCACACCAACCTGAACGAGGAGAAGGCTCGCGAACAGCTGATCGATCTGGCGGAGGAGTTCTACGACCAGTTCGAGCACGGGGACATCCCCGAGATGACGCTCCCCACGCGGACGAAGAGCAACATCGTCTTCGACGAGGAGGCGGGCGTCTGGGTGTACGGCGATCGCACCTCCACCCGCTCGGCCAACTCCGTGCGCGGCGCACGAAAGCTGCTGAAGGCGGTGTACGCCGTCGAGTTCCTCGCCCAGCAACTGGACGAGGACCGGTCGTCCACCCTTCGTGAGCTGTACTACCTCTCGGAGTCGTGGGACTCCGAGGAGGCGCAGTTCACCTCCCAGGACGAGTCGAACCAGCTCATCGAGGACCTCGAGATCGTCTCGGGGGTCACCCGCGAGGACTTCCACATGCGCCCGGAGGAGTCGGGCGCGAAGGTGATGGGTCCGCTCCGGATCCGCGAGCAGACCCGCCGCGGCGATCGCGACATCCACTGTCAGGAGGACGTCGGGCAGGGCGGATACCAGATCCCGAACAACCCCGACACGATCGAGTTCCTCGACAACGACGCCGAGTTCGTCCTCTGTGTCGAGACCGGCGGCATGCGCGACCGGCTCGTCGAGAACGGCTTCGACGTCGACCACGACTCCATCGTCGTCCACCTCGGTGGACAGCCCGCCCGCGCGACCCGTCGGCTCACCAAGCGCCTCCACGACGAGCTCGACCTGCCCGTCGTGGTGTTCTGCGACGGCGACCCGTGGTCGTACCGGATCTACGGCTCGGTCGCGTACGGGTCGATCAAGTCCGCGCACCTCTCGGAGTACCTGGCGACGCCGGAGGCCGACTACGTCGGCATCCGCCCGCAGGACATCGTCGACTACGACCTCCCGACGGACCCCCTCTCCGACTCGGACGTGAACGCGCTCGAGTCGGAGCTGGAGGACCCGCGCTTCCAGACCGACTTCTGGGAGGAGCAGATCCAGCTCCAGCTCGACATCGAGAAGAAGGCCGAACAGCAGGCGCTCGCGTCGCAGGGCCTGGACTTCGTCACCGACACGTACCTCCCCGAGCGGCTCGGGGAGATGGGCGTCATCTGAGGCCTCGGGGGCGGTCCTACCGTCGGTCGAACGCCCGATCGCGTTCCCGTTCGCCCTCCTCCCGTAGTCTGGCCAATTCCTCCTCGACGTCGTCGTCGACGACCTCCTCGTCGGATTCGTCGGCACAGGCGCCACAGTAGACGTTCTCGCCCGATCTCGTCGTCCGAATCGGGATACCGGCGACGTAGAACCGCTTCGCGTACCGGCGGTGCTCCCCGCGGAACACTCGCCGGCCGCAGGCGGCACACGGCTCGGGCGGGTTGCGGACGCGCTCGCGCTCGACGCTCTGTGCCGTCCCGAACGTGCCGGGCGATTCGAGCCCGTCGCGGGCCACCTGCGGGATCGCGACCGCGACCAGCGCCGACAGGACGAACACGAGCGAGCCGAGCACGGCGACGAGTATCGAGAGGTTCGCGGCCACGGCCGCGCCGACCCAGACGGCGCCGCCAACCACGAGCAGCCCGGCGGCGGCCGCGGCGAGCGCGGTTGCGAGGTCCCGCGTGCCGTCGTCGCTCCCCGAGAGCGACCGTTCGGTGCCGTCCGCGTCCACGGCGCGACGCGGCGCGCCCGACGTGTAGCGGTACAGCGCGTACAGGAGGTTCCCGATCCCGCCGGTCAACAGGAACAGGACGACGTGGACCGGGAGCCGACCGACGCCGCGCTTCCGGAGGACGACCCGCTCGCCGTCGTCGTCGATCGTCTCCCAGCCCTCCGCGTGGAGGTCGGCGACGCGCCGGCGGAGCCACGCGCGGTCCTCCGCGCTCGGGGATCGGCGTCCGGCCTCCCGGCCATCGATCGACCGAACGGGACGTCCACAGCCCGAACAGAACCGGTCCTCGGGACCTATCCTGGTTCCGCAGCCGTCGCAGGTGCGCGAGCGACCGGCCGTCGACGATCGGGAGGGCATCGACGCGAACGTCGCTCGGCCGTCGACAAGTAGCTTGCGTGCGCCGCCGTCACGGGCGGCTCCACCGCAGTCGCGATCCTCGGTGTTCGGTCCGCAGGGACGCTCGCGAGCGGCTACTCCGCCGACTCGTCGAGCGCGACCGGCACCCCTCGCCTCGCCACGTCGCTCGCGAACGCGGCGGAGTCGGCCTCGAGGAACGCCTGCGTGTTGTAGTGGATCGGAACGACCAGGTCGGGATCCATGCGTTCGGCGAGAGCGGCCGCCTCGGGGCCGCTCATGCACACGGCCCCCGAGATGTTCGCGAGGAACAGCGACACGTCGAGCTCGGCGAACGCGTCGAGCGCGTCGGAGTCGCCGGGCCAGAACACCGAGGTCCCCTCGCTCCCGACGGTGAACCGGTAGCCGACGCCGAGCCCCTTCGGGTGCGGCACGGAGCCGTCGTCGTCCGCGTGCGGGCCGTCGGTCTCGTTGTACGCCGGCATCGACCACACGTCGCCGACGCCGTCGACGGTGACGTGGTCCGCCTCGCCGACGCGAACCACCTCGAACGGCAGCTCGTCGACGGGCTTCACCTCGCGATCGATGCCGGCGGCGTCGACGCCCTCGTACACGACGACGGTGGCGTCGTCCGCGGCGACGCGTTCGATCCCCTCGGAGTCGTAGTGGTGGTCGTGAGTGACGACCACGAGGTCGGCGTCCATCGGTCGGTGGTCGGTGGCGCGGGGGTGTGCGGCATCCTTCGGATTGCCGCCGCCGGGGGGCGTCCACTCGCCGGTGAGCACGCCGTAGCGCCCGGGGTCGGTGTACGCGACAGTGCCGTCCTCGCTCTCGATGCGCGCGGTGGCGTAGCCGTACCACGTGACCCGCAGGTCGTCGTGTCTGACCGTCACGTGCGAGGCTCAGGGCGCGCGCCGTCTATAGGTATCGCTCGGCGAGCGGGCCGGCCGAGAAGCCGACGGCGAACGCAAACAGTACCGTCGACAGGGCGGCGAGGCGGAGCGTGAACGACAGCGAGGCGTCGCCGGCGGCGACGACGGCGGTGGCGACGACCGCGACGGCGGTCGCGACGCCCAACAGCGCCTGTAGCGGGTACGCCGCGACGGTCCGGCGTGGGTTCATATCGGTGCCACGAGCGCCCCGGGGTAGTGTCTTGTCACTCGTCGCCGACGAGGCGGCGGACCCGGGTCAGGGAGTCGGCGTCGGCCGGCGACTTGTCCTCACGAACCGCCAGGAACCGCGGGAACCGCAGCGCGTACCCCGAGTCGTACGTCGGCGACGCCTGGATCGCCTCGTAGCCGACCTCGAAGACCACCTCGGGGGCGAACGTCACCGTCTGCCCTGACTCGGCGCGCACGTGCGGCTCCAACAGGTCCGTCAGGTCCGCCAACTCCTGGTCGGTGATGCCGGTCGCGACCTTCCCGACGGTGGCGTAGTCGCCGTTGCCACCGTCACGGTCGTCGTGAACCGACACCTCGAACGTCCCGAACAGCTCCGCGCGCCGACCCTCGCCCCACTCGGCGCCGGTGACGACCAGATCGAGCGTCTCCACGTCGGGCTTGCGCTTGAGCCACTCCTTCCCGCGGGTCCCGGGGTCGTACGTCGACCCCGGGCGCTTGAGCATCACCCCCTCGTGGCCCGCCGCCAGCGCCTCGGCCTCGAACGCCTCGATCGCAGCGGCGTCGTCGGAGACGAGCAGATCGGAGACGCCGTCGGCGAGCACCCCACGGAGCCGCTCGTGGCGCTCGGACAGCGGCGCGTCGAGCAGGTCGTCGCCGTCGGCGTGCAGGCAGTCGAACGCGCGGAGCTCGACGCGCACCTCCTCGCGCATCCGGTCGACGTCGTGCTTGCGCCGGAACCGCCGGAGGATCTCCTGAAACGGGAGCGGCTCGCCGTCGTCGTCGACCGCGACCGCCTCGCCGTCGAGGATCGCCGGCGCCGTGGCGTGCTCGCGGACGTGCTCGACCAGTTCCGGGAGGGCTGCGGTCACGTCCTCCATGTTGCGCGAGTAGATCGATATCGCGCCGTCCTCCCCGCCCTCGCCGGTGGTTCCCCCGCCTCCGTCCGCGTCGTCGTCGGCCTCGTAGTGGATCTGCACCCGCGCGCCGTCGTACTTCGTCTCGACGGCGACCTCCCCCCACGCAGCCAGCGCGTCCGCGACGGTCCCCGCCTGCGCGAGCATCGAGCGGACCGGCCGGCCGACCGACAGGGACACGCCCCTGAGTCCCCGCTCGCCCTCGTCGCGAGCGAGTTCGGCGACCCGGCCGTGGTCGTTCGTCACCTGAAGCGCGCGCTCGACCAGCGCGACCAACTCGTCGGTGCGGTCGTCTCCGTCCCGGTCCTCTGCCGGCGTCGTCACCGACGCGCCGAGGAAGGCCTCGGCGGTGGCGTCCCGGAGCGTGCCCGAGCCGACGCCGATCCGCATCTCTCCGAGCACGAGCCGCGCGAGGTACTTCGCCTCGACCGGGTCGGCCCGCGTGAACAGGCCGAACAGCGTGTCCTCGCGGAACGACTCGCTGCCGTCGCCGGTCGCCTCGGCGACGGCGACGAGTTCCTGGTACACCTCGCGGACGGTCAACGCGTCCCCGTCGTCCCCGGAAGCGCCGTTCGCGCCGCCGCTCGCGAACGCGGCGAGTCCAGTCTGGCCCCCGAGGTCGAGGCCGGCCGCGACCGCGCCGATCTCGCCGGTCTCCGCGAGCCGTTCCTCGACGTCGTCGGCGGTGACGTTCGCGGCGGCCGCGCGCGCCAACGCCGCGTGACACAGCGACGGGCCGACCGAGAGCGTCCGTCCGTCCCACCCGGGAAACACGGCCCCCCGGAGGAACCGCGCGACGATCGCGAGGTCGTCGTGCCCGGGAGTCGTGTCGCCTCCGGACGGCCCCCCGACTTCGGACGCCTCGTCGGCCCCGCCGGCTGCCGCGAGCGCGTCGGCGACGAGCGCGACGGTGGCGAGGTCGCCGGACTCGGCGGCCATCGACTCCGCGCGCTCGGCGAACGTGGCGAACTCCATGCCCGACCGGAGCCGGGCGGCGAGAATAACTCCGACGACTCGCGCTCGCGGGCGAACGCGCCCGTCGCCGGGTCGATTCGCCGGACCGGTCCCCTCAGGACAGTTCGCCGGGCGCGGATCCGAGGTCCGCCGCGGTCGGGTCGGCCGCGCTCCGTCGGATCGAGAGCTGTTCGTCGAGCCACTGCTCCTGCCGCTCGCGACCGCCGATCCCGGCCAGCGGCTCGACCGTCTCCGCGCCGGCGGCGGCGATCCGACTGAGCAGCCCGCCGCGTTCCTTCAACGCGTCGCGCATCGGCCGGTCGGCGAACACGACGACGCGGTCGTACTCGTTCTTGCGGACCCGGGACGCCACGTCGGCCACGACGTCCATCGACCACCGCGCCTGCTCGGCCGGCTCCAGGGCCGTGAACTCCCGGTCGACCCCCTCCACCGTCTCGTCGGGGTCGAGCGCGCCATGTCGTTCCGAGAGGACGACCCACTCGTCACAGACGAGGTCGGCGAGCTCGGCCTTCTTCGTGAAAAACGCCGTCGCGTAGCGATCGACCGCGGTCCCCCGCCCCCGAAACGGACAGGCCCCGGCTTGTACGAGCCCGAAGGTCTCCATGGCCGGGGGATCAGGGAGACAGTTTATAAATTTTGGTTCTCGATCACGATATCGGACGGGTCCCCCTCCCCCGACGGGTTGAAGAACGCCGCGAGTGCATCCGGGACCATGACCGACGTGGACGGAGATCTCGCCAACCGTGTCCGGGGCGTGTTGGAGACCGATCCCGAGCAGTTCCGACGGCGGGCGGAGGCGGACGCGGAGACCGTGAAGGCCGAGCTTCGCGACGGGACGTTCGACAACCACCAGTCGATCATCGGGCTGGAGTACGAGTTCTACGCCGTCTCGGAGGGTCGCTGGCGGGAGGGGGGCGAGGCGGGTGCCTCGTCGGGGCCGGTCGCGGCCGACGTGAACGGTCCACACCTCAGCAGGGTCCCCCGCCGTCTGCTGGACCTCATCGGCTTCGAGAAGGAGTTGGGCCTGCACAACGCCGAGATGACCACCAGCCCACAGCCGCTCAACGCCGCCGGGGTGCGCGCGCAGGCGGCCGAGGTCCGCGCCCGACTCGAAGCCGCCGAGGAGACGTCCGGCGCCGAGGGGATGCGGCTCGTCTCGGACGCGATGTGGACGGTCCCGCCGATCGGCGAGAGCGCCCGCGAGTACCTCACGGACTCCGTCGAGGACGACTGCGTTCGGGTCGCGACCAACATGAGCGACGCCGTGCGCTATCACGCGATGGCCAACGGTCCCGGGTCGGGCTCGTTCTCTGTCGACGCTCCCCACGTCGAGTTGACGGCGGACACGGTGATGCCCGAGAGCCTCATCACCTCGATCCAGCCGCACTACCAGGTCGCGCGCGCGGAGGACATCCCTCGGATCCACACCCTCGCGCTCCGAATCGCGGGACCGCTGCTCGCGCTCGGGGTCAACGCCCCCTTCTTCCCGCCGGACCTGTACGCCCCCGACGCGAGCGCGGCGGAGATCCTCGCGGAGGGTTGGCACGAGAACCGCGTCCCGGTCTTCGAGTCGGTCCTCAACGAGGAGGGCGCTGAGAAGGTGACGTTCCCCGAGGACCTCGACACCGTCGAGGAGGCCGTCGACCGCGTCGCCGCCGATCCCACGATCGTTCCGATGCCGGTCGCGGAGGGCAACCGCTTCGACGACGCGTTCGCGACGCTGCGTCGCAAGCACGGCACCTACTGGCGGTGGGTGCGCCCCGTGTTCGACGGCGCCACCCGCTCGGCCGCGAACGCTCGCATCGAGTTTCGACCGATCCCCGCCCAGCCGACGGTGGCCGACTCCGTCGCCTTCCTCGCGGCGTTCGCGGGCCTACTGGAGAGTCTCCCTCGCCGGCGCCATCCGGTGTACGATCTCGACTGGCAGGTCGCCCGCGACAACTTCTACGCGGCCGTCCGCGAGGGCATCGACGCCGACCTCTCGTGGATCACGACCGACGGCGTCGAGACGACCGAGTCCGACGCGATCTTCGACGACCTGCTGTCGCACGCCGAGGCGGGGTTGGAGGACGTCGGCCTCTCGGAATCCGAGGCGGAGTCGTATCTCGCGCCGTTGCGCTGGCGGGCCGAGACGGGAGTGACGCCCGCGGCGTGGAAGCGCGGCCGGGTCCGCGCACGACTCGACGACGGGGCCGACCTCGCCGACGCGATCCCCGCGATGCAGCGCACGTACGTCGAGCGACAGCGCGAGACGCTGGTCGACGGGACCCTCGCCGACTGGGTCGACGGCTAAGCGGTCCGGGGGACCGGGCCGTGCCGGCGCCGGCGCCTCGGCCGGTCCGTGGCCGCCCCCGATCGCCCCGCGAGTCAGAAGCCGATGTGAGAGGTGGAACTCGGGCCGTCGTTGTCGTCGTCGCCCTCCCGAGCCCCGTCGTGACGGTACGTGTACCCCTCGTCCACGAGGTACACCGCATCGCCCTCGACGGCGACTTCCACGGCGGTCAACGACGTCCCCGCGGCCTCGCCGTTGTCACAGTCGCCCGCGCAGGCGTCGAACATCGACCCGTGCTTCGGACAGATGATCTCCCCGTCCCGCATCGCCGCGCCGCGTCCCCGGTCGAGCCGCTGGTACTCGTGGGGGCAGACGTTGACCCACGCGCGGACGCCGGGGTCGTCGGTACAGCGGACGAGGATCACCTCGCGGTCGGTGCCGTGACCGTCGGTGACGGTGAACAGGTGCGAGCCGCGCTCCGGTACCTCCTCGATCGACGTGATCTGCGAGCCGGCCGCCATCGACGGCGCGTTCGCTGGCGGGGATGAAAAACGTCGTCCTCCCCGCGCTCCGGGCGGCGAGAAGCGCGTGGGGACCGACCCGTCAGTCGAGGAGTTCGCCGATGTCCTTGTGCTTCGTGACCTCGACGCCCTCGTCGGTCACGACGCACATGTTGATCCCGTTGCCGGTGGCGGTGTCGCGCTCCAGCGCGGACTTGACCGCGCGGGCGGCGACGGTCTTCGCGTCGTCGATGGACAGGTCGGCGGAGTACTCCTGCTCGAGGACGCCCAGCGCGAACTGCGAGCCGGAGCCGGTGACGGTGTACTCCTCCTCGGTCATGCCGCCGGCCGCGTCGATGGAGTAGATGTGTGCGCCCTCGTCGTCGACGCCGCCGAGAATGGGCTGGACGATGAAGAACGCGCCCGAGCGGAGGAGGTTCCCCGTGAGCGTCGACAGGGCCTGCATGCTCATGTCCTTGCCGCGGCGGGCCTCATAGAGGTTCGTCTCGGCCTTCAGCGTCTGAATGAGGTTCTGTGCCGCGGAGACCGACCCCGCGATCGTGAGCGCGCCCGTCGGGTGGATCTCCTCGACCTTCTGGACGTCCTTCGAGGAGACCATGCGACCCAGCGAGGCGCGCATGTCCGTCGCCAGCACGACGCCGTCCTCGGTTCGCAGGCCGACGGTCGTCGTCCCGGTCTTCATCTCGCCTTCGCCGGTCGACTGGGCACGGCGCTCGTCGGCGTTGGGGAACTCCCCGAGCTCGGGCCCGAACACGGTTTCGTCGCCGCCGATGGCGTCGAGGTCCGCGAGGTCACTAGATGGTCGCATTACCGTTCGGTAGGGCGTCGGCGCTGATAAATGCACCCTTTGAGGAACCCGGCTGACGGCGACGCCATCGTTCGGTCTGGACGTCCCGATGCTGTCAACGCCGTCGCTGTCACGGTTGGGGTCGCTGTGGCCGTCGCTGTCGCAGTTGCGGTCGCTGTGGCCGTCGCGGTTGCGGTCGTCGCTCACGGTTCGGACGGCCAACGGCAGAACGTCGCAAACGTGGTCGTGATCGTCGACGAGCCGGCGCCGTACCGTCGCTCGTCGCTACCCCTCGGTCGAGTCCCCCGTCCTGTCGACGACGCGTTCGTAGGCGTCGTGGATCCGCGAGACGATCGATCCCATCGGGAGCCGAACGCCGGCCCTGCGGGTGAGGAGGACGAACGGGAACACGAGGATCCCCGCGAGTACGGTCAGGTGGTGGAGCGCGTGGACGCCAGCACGGTGGGCGGCTCGGACGGCGTGGGTCATACCGGTATACCTCGTGCCGCCGTTCCGGGTGATAAGAGTATCGACCCTCGAATCGCCTGGGATCTCGGCGCAGTCTTGCGATCGTGTGATCTCGCCCGTCCGTCGCGTCCCACGCCGAATCCCGGTCGCCGAGATTCGGACCTTTCGGCACACGGACCGGGTGGTTTCTCATAACGTATGACGAACCTCCGTGTCCGGTGCGCGTTCCCATCGCATCGACCGCGAGCGCGCGAGTGACAACATTGAACCGGGTCCCGTGGCTACCGAACGATCGTAATGAGACAGCGTCGGTTGACGACGACAGCGCGGGCGAGGCGAACCAACGAGCTTTCACCCACAGGCCGGGGAGGTGAGCTGTGAGCAACTATCTCGTCGCGCTGGAGGCGGCTTGGTTGGTACGAGACGTGGAGGCGATCGACGACGCGATCGGCGTCGCCGTCAGCGAGGCGGGCCGCCGACTGAACGAGGCGAACAAGGAGTTCGTCGACGTGGAGGTCGGGGCGACGCCGTGCCCCGCCTGCGGGGAGCCGTTCGACTCGGCGTTCATCGCCGCCTCGACCGCGCTCGTCGGACTGATGCTGGAGATCGAGGTGTTCAACGCCGACAGCGAGGAGCACGCCACCCGCATCGCGAAGAGCGAGATCGGCGGCGCCCTCCGCGACGTGCCCCTCGAGGTGATCGACGTGATCGAGACGGAAGCGGACGACGAGGACGAGTAAGCCGCACCGACCGGTGCCCACCCGGCTGGACCGAACGCTTTTTAATTACCTTGGGTAATTCCAACACATGGAACTCCCGACGCCGCAGGACCTGCGCGAGCGGCGGACCTCGCTCGATCTCACCCAGAGCGCGCTCGCCGAGCGCGCGGACGTGTCACAGCCGCTGATCGCCCGCATCGAGGGGGGAGACGTGGACCCGCGGCTGTCGACGCTTCGGCGAATCGTCGAGGCGCTCGACGAGGTCGAGGGCGACGTGGTCCGCGCCCGCGACATCATGCACGAGTCGGTGATCAGCATCGCGCCCGACGACTCGGTTCGCGAGGCCGTCGACCTGATGGAGGAGGAGGCGTACTCCCAGCTCCCGGTTATCCAGAACGGGACGCCGGTGGGTTCGATCTCCTTCTCGGACGTGAATCAGGCGGGCGAGGACGCGGCCGAACTCCCGATCAGCGAGGTGATGTCGGAGTCGTTCCCGCCGGTGAGCCCGGACGCGACCGTCGACGAGATCCGGAACCTCCTGGAACACTACAAGGCGGTCGTCGTCACCGACGGCGGCGACGCCATCGGGATCATCACCGAGGCGGACCTGGCGGCACAGCTGTCCTGACGCCGGGCTCGAGCTCGAACCCGCGGTCCCACGCCCCGCCTACAGCGAGTTCTTGATCTTCTCGAAGAAGCCCTCGCTCACGTCGATCTCCTCGCCGCCCTCCTCCGCGAACGTCTTGAGCGCCTCGCGCTGCTCGCTCGTGAGGTCCTCGGGCGTGACCACCTGCACCTGCACGTAGAGGTCCCCGTCCCCCCGTCGCCGCAGTCGAGGCATTCCCTTCCCCTTCAGCCGGAACGTCTCGCCGCTCTGGGTGCCCGCGGGCACCTCGAACTCGACGCTGCCGTCGAGGGTCTCCAGTTGGATCGTGTCCCCGAAGACCGCCTGTGGGAACGAGACGGGCTCAGTGAGGTGGAGGTCGGCGCCGTCGCGCTCGAAGCGGTCGTCGCCCTCGACGTGTACCTCGATGAGCAGGTCGCCGTCGCGCGCGCCGGGCTCGCCGGGCGCGCCCTCGCCGTCCATCCGGAGCGTCTGGCCGTCCTGGATGCCGGCGGGCACGTCGACCGAGAGGCTCGCCTCCTCGCGCGTGACGCCCGAGCCGTCACACACCGCGCAGTCCTCGGAGTAGAGCTCGCCCTCCCCCTCACACTGCGGGCACGTTCCGGTCTGCTGGACGCGCCCCAGCGGCGTCTGCTGCACCTGCCGAACCTGCCCGCGGCCGTCACACTGCGGGCACGTCTGCACGTCGGCGTCCTCGGGGTGACCGCTCCCGCCGCACTCCTCACAGCGGCCGGGTCGTGCGACCGAGAACTGCTTCGTGACGCCGTCGTGCGCCTCCTGGAGGTCGATCTCGAGGTTCGTCCGGAGGTCCTTTCCGGGACGCGGGCCGCCGCGTCCACGGCCCCCACCCCCGCCGCCGAAGAACTCCTCGAAGATGTCGCCGAGGCCGCCCATCCCGCCGCCACCCATCCCGCCGCCCATCCCGCCGCCGCCGCCGAAGGGGCCGCCGCCCATGCCGCCGGCACCGGCGCCGCCCTCGAAGCCGCCGCGCTTCTCCGCCTGCTCGAACTGTTCGTGGCCCATCTGGTCGTACGCCTGACGCTTCTCCTCGTCGGTGAGGACCTCCTTGGCCTTCTTGACCTTCTTGAACTTCTCCTCGGCGTCCTCAGCGTCGCTGACGTCGGGATGGTACTCGGTGGCCTTCTGTCGGTACGCCTGCTTGATCTCCTCCTCGGAGGCGTCCCGTGAGACCCCGAGCACGTCGTAGAAGTCCTCGCTCATTGGTTGTTCGTTGGTTGGTCGCTCGTGCTATTTCAATCGCGTGGCTCGCGGGAGGACTGATCGGATCTGTCGAATGCGGCTCGGGCCGACGAGCAGTAACGAGTCGAACGCTCTGTCGTCTGTTCTCACTTCGAACACAGCAGACACAACAGAGAGGTCACGGGATCTCATCGGTAGAGCCCCCCACGCTTGAAGATCGTTCGCAGTATCACGAGGACCGGAGTGATCTCTAACCGGCCGATCCACATGTGGAAGACGAACGCGATCCTCCCGATCGCGGGCAGCGAGTCGGGGCCCGTGATCCCCGACGACAGACCAAGCTCTCGTGACATGTAATGTCTTCACTACCGCAGGTTGGACACTGCTCGGCGTTCTCAGAGACGCTCTGATCCAAGTATCGACATTCGGATACAGTAAATGACTCCGACCAGACAGCTCCACAGATCAGCAAGGCGAATGCTTCGAGGCTTGACCCGAGGCGGTTCACTCGTCGTCCACTTCAGAAACCTCGCTCCGCTCGGTTTCTGAAACTACGACGGACTCGCTTCGCTCGCCCGTCGAGTGGACGACTCGTTGGACTCTACGAGTCCTCCTCGTCGACGTCCTCGAAGTCGGCGTCGACGTACTCCTCGTCGTCGCCGTCGGCGCCTGCGGCCCCGCCGGGGCCTTGGCCGCCCATGCCACCCATGCCGCCGGGACCCGCGCCCGCGGCGCCCTCGGGGCCGCCCGCGCCGCCGGGGCCGGCTTGGGCCTGCTGCTGGTACATCTGCTTGCCGATCTCCTGGAGCGCCTCCGAGAGGCTCTCGGTGGCGTCCTCGATCTCGTCGGTCTCGGCGTCCTCGTCGGCGAGCACGTCCTCGAGCGCCTCGATCTCCTCGCGGATGTCGGACTCGAGGTCGTCGTCGACCTCCTCCTCGTTCTCCTCGAGGAGGGTCTCCGCGCGCTGGACCGCGCTCTCGGCCTCGTTGCGGGCCTCGATGCGACGGCGACGCTCCTCGTCCTCCTCGGCGTGCTGCTCGGCCTCCTCCTGCATCTGCTCGATCTGCTCGTCGGAGAGGCCGGCGCCGCCCTCGATTGTGATCGACTCGGCGTTGCCCGAGCCCTGGTCCTCGGCCTCGACGTTCACGATCCCGTTCTCGTCGATGTTGAACGACACCTCGATCTGCGGGGTCCCCGCGGGTGCCGGGGGAATCCCGGTGAGCTGGAACTCGCCGAGCAGCTCGTTCTCCTCGGCGATCTCGCGTTCGCCCTGGAAGACGCGCACCTGCACCGAGGTCTGGTTCGCCGCCGCGGTCGTGAAGATCTTCGACTCCTCGGTCGGGATCGTCGTGTTCTTGTCGATGAGGCGCTCGAAGAGGCCGCCCTTCACCTCGATCCCCAGCGACAGGGGCGTCACGTCGAGCAGCACGAGGTCGTCCACGTCGCCCGAGAGGACGCCGCCCTGGATGGCCGCGCCGAGCGCGACCGCCTCGTCGGGGTTGACGTTCTTCTTCGGCTCGGTGCCGAGGATCTCCTCGACCTTGTCCTGGACCTGCGGCATCCGCGTGGATCCCCCCACGAGGATCGCCTCGTCGATGTCGTCGGCGTCGTAGCCGGCATCCGAGAGGGCCTGCTGGGTCGGCTCGACGGTGCGCTCGATGAGGTCCGAGGTGATGCTCTCGAACGTCGCGCGGGTGATCTCCGTCTCCAGATGGACCGGGCCGGAGTCGGTCGCCGTGATGAACGGGAGGTTGACGCTGGCCTGCTTCCTGCTCGACAGCTCGATCTTCGCCTCCTCGGCGGCGTCCTTCAGCCGCTGGAGCGCCTGTCGGTCCTCGCGCAGGTCGATGCCGTGCTCGTTCTCGAACTCGTCGGCGAGGTGGTCGATGATCGCCTCGTCCCAGTCGTCGCCGCCGAGGTCGTTGTCACCGTTCGTGGCGACGACCTCGTAGACGCCGCCGCCCAGGTCGAGCACGGACACGTCGAAGGTGCCGCCCCCGAGGTCGTACACCATGACGGTTTGGTCGGACTCGTCGTCGAGGCCGTACGCCATCGACGCGGCGGTCGGCTCGTTGACGATGCGCTCGACGTCGAAGCCGGCGATCTCGCCGGCGTCCTTCGTCGCCTGACGCTGCTTGTCGTTGAAGTACGCGGGGACGGTGATGACCGCCTTCTCGACGTCGTCGCCGAGGTACTCCTCCGCGTCGCGCTTGATCTTCTGGAGGATCATCGCCGAGATCTCCTGGGGCGTGTAGTCCTCGCCGTCGATCTCGACGGTGTAGCCCTCCTCGCCCATGTGCCGCTTGATCGACTGGATCGTGCGGTCCGGGTTCTGGACGGCCTGGTTCTTCGCGGGCTTGCCGACGAGTCGCTCGCCGTCGTCGGTGAACGCGACGACGGACGGCGTCGTTCGGTCCCCCTCCCCGTTCACGATGATCTCTGGGTCGTCCCCCTCCATCACCGCGAACGCCGAGTTCGTGGTCCCGAGGTCGATCCCGAGGATCTTGTTGGTCGCCATCTTGGACAGTAGTAGCGCCGCGAGTCCGTTAAACGTTACTAGACAGAGCGTACCGCGGTCTCACCCGATCCCGCTTCCGTACTGCGGTTCCTCGCATCTCGAATCCGCACGAGTGGCAACGCTTATCACGAACCGCGAATCCAGCCGACCGCCGCGGGACCGGGGAGCGGCATCGCCGCCGTGCCGGTCACGCGTTCGCGAGCAGGTGCGCTACTCCCCGAGCGAGTTCGGTCCCTCGCGGAGCGCGGCGACCGCGTCCGCGACGACCTCGGCCCGCCCCGTCGACGCGAAGCACTCGTGGCCGCCGTCGTACAGGCGGATCCGGTCGGCCGGCAGCCGTTCGCCGATCGCGTCGACGCCGACGAGTCCGTCCGTCAGGGTGCAGAACGCGACCTCCTCGTCCCCGGGGGACGGGAGCGACGACTGCCCGCGTCGGATCTCCCGCATGAACGACGGGGCCAACCCGTTGGGCTCGCGGGCTGTCGGCTCGGCGAGATCACCCAGCGTCTCGCGGTCCGGTTCCACCGAGACGAGTTCCCTCGCCGTCGGAAGGCGACCGAGCACGCGAAAGAGGACCCGTTGACTCGGGTGGAGCCCCCACCACGGGCTGAGGTGGACTGCTCGCCCGGGCAACACGCCGTCGTCGATTGCGTGGGCGGCGATCAGCCCGCCCGTACTGTGTGAGAGCACGCGCTCGGCGGCCGGTCCGTCGTCGACGGCGGCGGCCAGCGGGTCGAGGTACTCGTCCTCGAAGCGTCGCACGTTCGTCGGGATCTCGACGGCGCGGGTGCGGAACCCCGCGTCCGCGAGTTCCCCGAGCAGCCAGCCGACGGCGGGCTGGTCGGGCGTGTTTCCCCACCCCATCACGAACCACAGGGGCTCGCCGTCTGCGGGACCGTGAACGGTGACCTCCATACGGGCACGTCTCGGCACGGCGACAAAACGGTACGCCTACTCGTGGTCGAGGCCTCACGTCGTTCGGCCTCGCATTGTGCACTCACTCGTCGTCGCTCACGGTCACCTGTGCGGCCTCGATCACCCTGTCGCCCATCTCGTACCCCTGCTTGTACACGTCGGCGACCGTTCCCGGCGGCTGCTCGGCGTCGACGCGCATCATCACCTCGTGGCGCTCGGGGTCGACTTCCTCGCCGGGTTCGGGGTCGATCACCTCGACGTTCTCCTCGCCGAGCACCCGGTCGAACGTCTCCAGCGTGGACTCGATCCCGGGACGGATGTCCGCGTCGTCGTCCTGGTCGAGTGCGCGCACGAGGTTGTCACGGACCTCGGTCAGCCGGGTCACGAGCGACTCGGTCGCCCGGGCCTTCTCCTGCTCCTGTCGCTTCTTGGCGCGCTTCTTGTAGTTCTGGAAGTCGGCCTTCTTCCGACGGAGGCTCGACTCCAACTCCGCCACGCGCTCGGCGGACTCGACGGCCTCGCGTTCGAGGGCCGCGACTTCCTTCGCCAGCGCGTCGTCGTACGCGGCCACCTCGGCGGCCAGCGCGGTCTCGCTCACGTCGCCGTCGCGTTCCGTCGACGGGTTCGCGCCCGCGGTCGCCGCGTCGGTCGCGTCCTCCGAGTCGTCGTGTCCGGCGTCCGCCTCTTCGCTCATGTCCCACCGAAGCGGTCGCGCGGAGATACGGATTGCGGATCCGAGCGTCGCCGAGACCGTCGACCGGCGTGTGGCGCACGAGCGTACGGCCGTCGCCCGCGCCGTCCTACTCGTCGCCCGTGCCGTCGTCCGCCTCGACGGGTTCGGCGGCGTCCCGCAGGTCGTCGATCCGGCTCGATAGCACCGACAGCGCCGCGTCGGCGTCCACGTACCCCCGGTCGTAGTCGCCGTACACGTCGTCCGCGCGCGCGAGGAACCGCGAGACGGCCTCGTTCATCCCGGCCTCGGCTCCGTCGCCGGCGTCGCTCCGTTCGTGGTTCCCGTCGCCGTCGTGGCCCGCGTCGTCGCTCATGTCTCCCGGTTGGTTCGTGGGGCATGAGTGGCTTGCGGCGCGCCCCTGTTCCCGGTGTACGTCGCGTCGTCCCTCTCGCTCGGGGGCACCGTCGTCAAGGCGGTGCTCGCCGAGGCGTGACCCGGGAGACCCGCCGAGCGGGCTGACGGTACTGAGCAGCCGGAGTGCCGGCGTCCCGACGGCGGACTTATCCGCCGCGGAGTCCCACCGCCGACCGTGCCGTCGGTAACGCTCACCTATGCGGACGGGACGATCCGGGTCGCGGGCGCGCCCGAGGAGCCGCTCCCGGGGGTCGAGACCGACGACCGCTCCGGCACCAGGCGAGCCGCCGCCTACCGCTACCCGGCGCTGTGTGCCGCGCTCCGCGAGGCCGGCCACGAGGTCGACGACCGCGTGCTCGACCTCCCGTCGCTCCCGGCGCTCGACTCCGGCTACACCCTCCGCGAGTACCAGCGCGAGGCGCTCGACGCCTGGGAGGCGAACGACCGCCGCGGTGTACTCGAACTCCCGACCGGGAGCGGCAAGACCGTGATCGCGCTCTCGGCGATCGCGGCGACGGCGACGCCGACGCTCGTCGTCGTGCCGACGGTCGACCTGCTGGAGCAGTGGCACCGGGAGCTGTCCGCCACGTTCGACGTGCCGGTCGGTCGCCTCGGCGGCGGCGAACAGACCGTCGAGGCGCTCACCGTCGCCACCTACGACTCGGCGTACCTCCGCGCCGACGAGCTGGGCGACCGCTTCGGCCTCCTCGTCCTCGACGAGGTCCATCACCTCGGCGGCGAGGGGTACCGGGACATCGCGCGCCTGTTCGCCGCGCCCGCCCGCCTCGGCCTGACGGCGACGTTCGAGCGCCCCGACGGCGCCCACGAGGCGGTCGCGGAGCTGGTCGGGCCGGTCGTGTACGACCTCGACCCCGACGACCTCGCGGGCGAGCACCTCGCGGACTACGAGGTCCGCCGGATCGAGGTGGAGCTGACCGACGGGGAACGCGAACGGTACGAGGAGGCGCAGGGGACGTTCCTCGACTACGTCCGCGAGGCGGGGATCACCTTCCGCTCGGGCTCGGACTATCAGGAGCTCGTGAAGCGCTCCGGGACCGACCCGCGGGCCCGCGAGGCGCTGCTCGCCAAGCAGCGCGCCCGCGAGGTGATGATGAACGCCGACGCGAAGCTCGCGGAACTGTCCCGGATCCTCGACCGCCACCGCGGCGAGCGCGTCATCGTGTTCACGGCCCACACCGCGCTCGTGTACCGGATCTCGGAGCGGTTCCTGATCCCCGCGATCACCGCCGAGACCGGAACCGAGGAGCGTCGCGAGGTCCTCTCGCGCTTCCGTGACGGGACCTACTCGCGGGTCGTCGCGGCGAACGTGCTCGACGAGGGTGTCGACGTGCCCGAGGCGAGCGTCGGCGTCATCCTCTCGGGGAGCGGGTCCGAGCGGGAGTTCACCCAGCGGCTCGGGCGGATCCTTCGACCCGGGGCCGACGGCGCGAAGACGGCGACGCTGTACGAGCTCGTGACGAACGAGACGGCCGAGGAGCGGGTCGCGCGGCGCCGACGGTAGCGAACCCGGGACCGGCCATGGCGCGCCGGACCGGCGCCGTCCGACGCCGAACTCAGACGATCTCGACGCGGATCGACCCGGACTGGCTGAACGACTCGAACGACAGCGACGTGCCGAGGGTCACCTCCGTCCGCTCGCCCGAGGCGACGGTCACCTCCTCGGAGACCGTCTCCTCGGACTCGGAGCCGTCGGCGGTGACGATCGCGGTGACGACCACGGTTCCGGTGCGCTCCTCGCCGCCCTGATTCTCGACGGTGACGCGAACGAGCAGCGTGTCGTCGTCGCCCTCCACGTCCGTGAAGTCGGTGACGACGAGCCCCTCGCTCCCCGACGTCGTCGCCTCCGGCGAGCGCGGCGGCGTCAACGGGCCCGACTGCTCGGCGGGGTCCGTGCACCCGGCGAGCGCGGCGAGGCCGCTGGCGGCCGCGAGGCGTGCGCCCGTCGCGATCAGGCGCCGGCGGTTCACGTTTCCCCGGTTTCGCGGGTGCGGTATGAGCCTTGTCCATCGCGGCGTCCGTCGGCGTCCGGACGGGGAGACGGGGGGGACACCGCCGCCGCTTTATCGACGGCGACGGTACACCCCGCGACGACCGTGATCACGAAGGACCTCCTGCGAGTCAGCCGCCGCGGCGGCTACCGCCCGGAGTTCGTCGCCGGCGACTCCGGGGCCCGCCGTCTCGCGGCGCGAGTGTTCGGCGTCTATCAGGGCCACGTGGGGGAGCGGCGGGCGGCCCTCGACGAGGCGCTCTCGGCGCTGGAGCGCGAGGCCGACGACTACAAGCTCGTCCGCGGGCTCGCCGCGCTGCTCGAGCGGGAGGCGACGTTCGAGACGCGCGCGCCCCTCCCGCCGCGGCGCGCCCGCCGGGTCGCCTTCGAGGCCGCGGAGGCCGTCGGCGTGGCGAGCGACGACGAGCGCGAGACGGCGCTCGCCCGCGCGGGCGACCGACTCGGCGTGGACCCCGACGAGGTCGAGGCGTCGCTGTACGCCGACCGCGACGCGAACCGGGTGCTCGCCGCGTTCGACCCCCGCTGGGACCCCGACGAGCTGCTCGTCCAGTACGACCTCTCGCTGGCGCAGACCGCCCTGTTCGACGCGACGGAGGTTCGCGTTCGGTCGAGCGACCCGAAGGCGCTCGTCTCGGCGGCCAAGCGGCTCGGACTCCTGTACGAGATCCGCGTTCGCGAGGGCGGGGCGGAGCGAAGCTCCGCTGGCAGACGGACGAAGTCCGTCGACGACGGGCCGACGGACCGCGAGGTGGCGATCACCGGCCCCGACGCGCTGTTCCGCCGGACGCGACGCTACGGGACCGCCTTCGCCCGCCTGCTGCGCACCGTCGCCGCCACCGCCGACGAGTGGACGCTCTCGGCCGACATCGACGACCGCGGGCGCGAGTACCTGCTCGAACTCGACGACGGCGACGTGTCCGTCCCGGGCGTCGAGCCGCTGGCGGAGCCCGCCTTCGACTCCGGCGTCGAGGCGGACTTCGCGGCCCGCTTTCGCGCGTTGGACCTCGACTGGGACCTCACTCGCGAGCCCGAACCCCTCAGGGTAGACGCCCGGACCGGGGACGGGTCCGCAGCCGAAGCCGGCGCGAGCGTGATGATCCCCGACTTCGCGTTCGAGTATCGCCACGCCGACTACCGCGTGTTCTTCGAGGTGATGGGGTTCTGGACCCCCGAGTACATCGAGAAGAAGCTCGCCCAGCTCGCCGACGTGGAGGACGTGGAACTGGTCGTCGCCGTCGACGAGAGCCTGGGCGTGGGCGAGGAGATCGCCGCCCGCGATCACCGCGTCGTCACCTACTCGGGGACCGTCCGCCTGAAGGACGTGGTCGACGTGCTCCGCGAGTACGAGGCGGACCTCGCCGACGAGGTGACCGCCGACCTTCCGGCCGAGTTGTTCCCCGACGCCGACGTGATCTCGGTCGAGGCGGTGGCCGCCGAGCACGGCGTCCCGACCGACGCCCTCGACGACGTTGACTTCCCGGAACACCGGCGGCTCGGCGCGGCGCTCGTGCGGCCCGCGGTGTTGGACCGCGTCGGCGACGAGATCGAGGCGGGGACGACGTACGCCGACGCCGAGGCGGCGCTGGCCGACGCCGGGATCACGGACGCGAGCGCGGCGCTGTCGGCGCTCGGCTACCGCGTCGAGTGGGAGGGACTGGGCGGGGGGACGGTGCGCGAGAAGTCGGCGTAACGGTGCGCCCCGCTCCGTTCTGGTTCCGTCAGTCGCCGAGGTCCGGTAACTCCTCCTGGTACCCCTTCGGCACGACCGATCGAAGCTCGTCGTAGAGGTACAGCCCCACGCCGATGGGCACCCGATCGCCGGCGAGTTCGTGCGCGGCGATCAGATACCCCCAGTCGCCGTCCCACTCGGGAAGGTCCTGATCGTGGCCGGCGGCGAACGCGGTCGCCTCCCCCGGCGACAGTTCGACGACGTTCCTCGTCGCGAGGCGACCCCACTTCCTGACGGCCGTGGTCGTCGGCTTCCAGTGCTCCTGCCGCGTGCGAAGCACGGTCATCCCGACGCCCTCGCGCTCCTGCGGGCTTGGGAGGTCGTCCGCGAAGACCCAGATCTTCCCCTTGCCCTTCTCCCAGAACGTGTGCCCCTCGAAGGTCTCGGGTTCGATCCCGAAGCGGTCGTCCCACCAGTCGAGCACTGCCTCGCGGGTCGCGCGCCCCGCCACCTCGCGCTCGGCGGCGGTCGCCGGCAGGCGGTCGAACTGGCTCCCGTCGTTGCCCGGGGCTCCCTCTCCATCGGTGGTGTCGTTCATGCCGCCACCTCCGACTCCGGATCGTCGGCGGCGTCACCGTCGCCACCCACCCGTAGCTTCGCGAGGAAGAACCCGCCCGTGTCGTTGTGGTGCGGATAGACCCGCGTCGCCCTCGCGACGCTCGGGTCGTACTCCTCGTCGTGCCACTCGGTCACGCCGGGGACCGACTCCAGCGGGCAGTCCCACGCGACGACCTCGCAGTCCTCCTCTCGGAGCACGTGGTCCAACACGGCCTCGTTCTCCTCGGGCGCGAACGTGCACGTCGAGTAGACGACGGTGCCGCCCGACCGGGTGGCCTGCACCGCGCGGCGGAGGATCCCCTTCTGGACGCCGGCGACCTCGTGGACGTGATCGAGGGTCCACGTGTCGAACGCGTCGGGGTTCTTGCGGATCGTCCCCTCACACGAGCAGGGCGCGTCGACGAGCGTCGCGTCGAACTCCTCGAAGTCGAACCCGTTCAGCGAGTAGTTGCGGGCGTCCTGCTGGTCGACGACGAGGTTCGTCACGCCGAGGCGCTCGGCGTTGTGCCGCAGCGCCGAGAGGCGACCGAGGCTGGTGTCGTTGCCGACGAGGGTTCCGGCGTCGTCCATCCGCGCAGCCAACTGGGTGGTCTTGCTCCCCGGCGCGGCACAGGTGTCCCACACGCGCGTGCCGGGGTCGGGATCCAGCGCGAGTGCCGGGAGGCAGGAGACCTCCTCCTGCCCGTGCACCCAGCCGTGGGCGTACGGCCACGTCGTCCCCGGCGAGCGGTCGGCCATCCGAAACAGGCCGTCGTGCCAGTCGACGCGCTCGTAGGCGGTTCCCTCCTCGTCGAACGCGCGGGCGACGCGGTCGGCGTCGGCCGCGAGCGTGTTGACGCGCACGACCGACGGAAGCGGCCGATCGCAGGCGGCCCGGAACGCCGCCTCGTCGTCGACGAGCGAGGCGTACCGGTCGAGCACGCCGCCGTCATCGTTCATACTCACGCGTCCGCGCCGCGGCGGTTGTCCCTTTCGGACGCCGCCGCCCCGACCTAGGTTTATGCCTCGAAGCGACCCACCACAGACATGGCACACATCGACGTCGTCGCGGAGCGTGAGTTCGACGACCCGGTGCTGGTCGAGGGACTCCCCGGCGTGGGGCTCGTGGGAAAGATCGTCGCGGACCACCTCGTCGACACGCTGGAGATGGAACTGTACGCGACCGTCCACTGTGACGCGCTACCGCCGGCCGCCGTCTACACGGCGGGCGAACGAGCGATCACGACGCCGGTCAGGCTGTACGCCTCGCCGGAGGACGACCTCCTCGTGCTGCAGTCGGACGTCCCCGTCTCGCCGACCGCCGCGGAGGAGTTCGCCGACTGCATCGACGGGTGGTTCCGCGATGAGGGGGTCGTTCCGCTGTACATCGTGGGGCTGGGCCGTGACGCGGGCGACGACGACCCCGACCTCCCGACGCTGTGTGGCGTCGCCGTCGACGACGGCGCGGCGCTGCTGGAGGGGATCGACGTCCCTGAACCGGCGTCGGCGGGTCTCGTCTCTGGCCCGACGGGCGCGCTGCTCGCGCACGCGCTCGAGACCGGCCTCCCGTCGGTCGGACTCGTCGTCGAGGTCGACCCGCAGTTCCCCGACCCGGTGGCGGCTCGCGTGGTGCTGGAGGAGGCGGTCGGACCGATCGCGGGGGTCGACGTGGCCGTGGAGACCCTCGACGAGCAGGCCGAGCGCATCCAGCAGGCGAAGGCGCAACTGGCGGCCCAGATACGACAGCAGGACGAGAACGTCACGCAGGCCCAGCAGCTGCGGATGTATCAGTAGCGTCCCCGACGGACCGCGTGGCGGCCGGTCGGTCTCCCTACCGACGGGGAAGCAGCTTAGGTGACTGGGACGTGAGAACCGACCGTGCCGGCTGACACCGTCTGTCTCACCTTCGACTTCGACGCCGTCTCGCCGTGGCTCCACATGGACGACGGCGGGCGAAACACGCCGACGAACCGCTCCAGAGGGCTGTACGGCGCCGAGGTCGGCGCTCCGAACGTCCTCGAGTTCCTCGCCGAGCGCGATCTCCCGGCGACGTGGTTCACTCCGGGGCACACGATCGACAGCTTCCCCGAGGTCGCCGCGCGCGTCGCCGACGCCCACGAGGTGGCCCACCACGGGTGGAGTCACACGCCCCCCGGCGACTACGAGTCGAGGGACGCCGAACGCGCCGACGTCGAACGTGGAATCGAATCGATCGAGGCGCTCACCGGGTCGCCGCCGGCGGGCTACCGCTCGCCGTCGTGGGACTACTCCGAGCACACGGTCGACATCCTGATCGACTTGGGGTTCGAGTACTCCTCCTCGGGGATGGCCCGCGAGTTCGAGCCGTACCGCGCCCGCCGCGACGAGGCGCCCGCCGACGCGCCGTACGACCCGGGCGAGACGGCCGACCTGATCGAGGTGCCGGTGTCGTGGGCGCGCGACGACTACCCGCCGCTGGCGTTCTCCGGGCAGCGCGGCTACACCGGCGAACGGGTCGTCTTCGACGACTGGACGGCGCAGTTCGACCACGCGCCCGCGGACGGCGTGTTCGTCGTGACGATGCACCCGCAGGTGATCGGACGCGAGGATCGACTGGCGAGGCTCGGGGAGTTCGTCGACCACGCCCGCGAGGCGGGCGCCGCGTTCGCGGAGGTCCGGGAGGTCGTCACCGGGGCCGAGGGGGCGATCTGATCGGGCGGTCGCGCGCCGTCGCCGCCGGTGTCACGGGCGCCGTCTCGGGAGTCGGTCCACGACGGTCGGTACGACCACGCTCCCCCGCGACCCATTCCCTCGGTGATATCCGTGCGGAACTCGCCCGGAGTCGACGGTATTCGTTCCCCGACCCGCCCGTGAGCCCCCGTCCGGGCGATGGCCGCCCCGGTGTCGTCACGGATTCCGGCGCGGGCGGCCGGACCGGCTCGGGGGAAACGCCTAACACCGCCGACGCCGCGCGTTCTCACATGACGTCCTTCTCCGACCGCGTGGAGCGGATCTCCATCAGCGGTATCCGCGAGGTGTTCGAGGCGGCCGGCGACGACGCCATCAACCTCGGACTGGGCCAGCCGGACTTCCCGACGCCCGACCACGCCGGACAGGCCGCGATCGACGCCATCGAGGCCGGCGACACTGACGGGTACACCGGAAACAAGGGCATCGAGGCGCTGCGCGAATCGATCGCCGACAAGCACGCCCGCGACCAGGGGATCGAGGTCGCCCCCGACGACGTGATCGCCACAGCGGGCGGCAGCGAGGCGCTCCATCTCGCGATGGAGGCCCACGTCGACGCCGGGCAGGAAGTCCTGATCCCGGACCCGGGGTTCGTCGCCTACGACGCCCTGACGAAGTTGGCGGGCGGCGAGCCCGTGCCGGTTCCGCTGCGCGAGGACCTGACGATCGACCCCGACGCGATCGAGGAGCGGATCACCGACGACACCGCCGCCTTCGTCGTCAACTCCCCCGGCAACCCCACTGGGACCGTCTCCTCGGAGGCGGACGTTCGGGAGTTCGCGCGCATCGCCCGTGAGCACGACGTGCTGTGTCTCTCCGACGAGGTGTACGAGCACTTCGTCTTCGACGGCGAGCACCACTCGCCGATCGAGTTCGAGCGCGACAACGTCGTCGTCGTCAACGCCGCCTCCAAGGCGTACTCGATGACCGGCTGGCGCCTCGGCTGGGTGACGGGCGCGAGCGACCGCATCGAGCGCATGCTGCGCGTCCACCAGTACGTGCAGGCGTGCGCCTCCGCCCCGGCGCAGTACGCCGCCGAGGCCGCCCTCTCGGGGCCGCAGGGCGTCGTCGACGAGATGCGCGAGGCGTACGAGCGCCGGCGCGACCTCGTGCTCGACGGCCTCGCGGACGCTGGGCTGGACTGTCCGACGCCGCAGGGCGCCTTCTACGCGATGCCGCGCGTGCCCGAGGGCTTCGTCGACGAGTGCATCGAGCGCGGGGTCGTCGTCGTCCCCGGCGAGGCGTTCGGCGAGCACGGCGCCGGCCACGCCCGCATCTCCTATGCCGCCGGCGAGGACGACCTCGAGGAGGCGCTGGGGATCATGGCCGAGGCCGCGGAGGCGGTGCGATGACGACGGGGGAGGACGGGTCCGATCCCGAGACCGGATCCGACCCGGCGACCGAGTTCGACCCCGCCCTCGGCGACCGACCCGACTCCCCTCGGGCGCTGCGGGAGTCGATCCCCGCGTGCGACCGCGTCGCCTACTTCAACACGGGCGCGACCGGCCCCTCGCCGGAGCGCGTGCTCGACGCGTCGGCCGCGTGGGAGCGGTACCACAAGGTGGACGTGCTCGCGGAGTCGGACCCCTACGCGGTCGCGTTCGACGAGTACGAGCGACTCCGCGATCGACTCGCCGCGTTCCTCGACGCGCCGAGCGAGGCGGTCGGCCTGACCGAGAGCACCGCCGACGGCATCAGCGCCGTCGCCGCGGCGCTCGACTGGGAGCCCGGCGACGTGGTCGTTCGCACCGATCTGGAACACCCGGCGGGGACGCTCCCGTTCGAGCGGCTCGAACGACGGCGCGGCGTCGAGGTGCGAGTCGTCGACACCGAGGACGGGCGAATCGACACGGAGGAGTTCGCGGACGCCGTCGCGGACGCGGAGTTGGCGTGTTTCTCGTCGCTGTCGTGGAACTACGGCACCCGGCTTCCCGTCCGGGAGCTGTGTGAGATCGCCGCCGACGCGGGGGCGTTCACCCTCGTCGACGCGGTGCAGTCGCCGGGCCAGCGCCCGCTGTCGGTGCCCGAGTGGGGCGCCGACGCCGTCGCCTGCTCGGGGCACAAGTGGTGTCTCGGGCCGTGGGGTGCGGGACTGTTGTACGTCGACCCGGCCGCCGAGGGCGACCTCCATCCGGCGCAGGTGAGCTACCGGAGCGTCGACGACCCCGGTGCCGAGGCGTACGAACTGAACCCCGGCGGCGCGCGCTTCGAGCGCGGCACCGCGTCGCTGGCGCCGCACGTCGGCCTCCGCGAGGCGATCGGGACGATGGAGTCCGTCGGGCTGGACGGCGTCCACGAGCGCGTCCTCGACTTGGCGGACCGTCTGACCGATCGCCTCGACACCGAGACACTGCTGTCCCCGGCCGATCCGGAGTCCGGGCTCGTGACGGTCGACGTGGCCGACCCCGAGGCGACCGTCGAGCGCCTCCGCGACGAGGGGATCGTGATCCGCGACATCCCCGACCCCGAGGCGGTCCGGGCGTCCGCGCACGCGTTCAACACCGAGTCGGAGGTCGATCGGCTCGCGGAGGCGCTGAACGCCGAGCCCTGAGACGGGTCACTCGATCGCTTGACACCGTTCGACCCACTCGCGCTCGTGGGTCTCGGCGCTCACGAACAACTGGCTCGACTGTGCGTCCGGGACGGGGACGACGGCGGTCACGACGCCGTCGAGACGATCTTGATCACGTCGCCCTCCTCGAGTTCTGTCTCCTCGCCGATCCGGCGATCGGCACGGGCGTCGACGGCGTGGAGGTAGCCGTCGCCGATGTCGGTGTGAACGGCGTACGCGAGGTCTCGGGGGCCGCTGCCGCTCGGGAGCAGGAACGCGTCGGGGAGGACGTTCCCCCTCGTGTCGGTCCAGTGCGTCTCGTTCTGGACGGGAAAGGCGGTGATCAGATCGAGGAGCCCGTACACCGACTCGTTCAGCGCCCCCTGGACGCCGGTCCCGCCGAACTCCTCCATCACCTCCCGGATCTGTTCGAGCCCTCGCGCTTGCTGGTCGCTGAGGTCGCCGACGATCTCGAAGTCCTCGTCGCCGGGGTCGTAGTCGACGACGCCGGCCTCGGCCGCCCGCCGGAGCGCGAGTTCGCCGTCGGCGGTCGCGGGGATCACCGGCTTGTCGGTCTCGCGCAGGCGTTCGACGTTCTCCGCGGGCGCGATGTCGGCCTTGTTCGCCATGAGGACGATCGGCTTCGTCCGGGCGCGGATCTCGGCCGCCAGCGCCTCCCGGTCCGCGTCGGTCCACTGGATCGGGTCGTCCGGGTACTCCAGTCCGCGGAGCACGATCGTCACGTCGTGCTCCGTCGCGCCGAAGCCCGTCAACAGGTCGGTCAGCGCCTCCTCCATGTCGAAGTCGGGCGAGCGGGACTTGCGCTCGACGGATTCCCAGTTGCGGTCGAGGATGCCCGCGAGCCACGCGTCCATCTCCGCCTCGACGAAGTCGACCTCCTCGACGGGGTCGTACTCACCCACCTCTACGGGTTCCCCTTCGGCGTTCGTCGCGCCCGCGGCGTCGACGACCTGCAGGATCACGTCCGCGTCGGTCAGGGCGTCGAGGAACTGGTTGCCGAGCCCCTTCCCCTCGTGGGCGCCCGGCACGAGCCCCGCCACGTCGAGCAGTTCGACCGGGACGTACCGCGTGCCGTCGTGGCAGTCCTCGTCGCCGCAGCGCTCCTCGCGCTCGAGACACGGGCAGTCGGTGCGGACGTGGGTGACGCCCCGGTTCGGGTCGATCGTCGTGAACGGGTAGTTGCCCACGTCCACGTCGGCCATCGTCGCGGCCGTGTAGAAGGTGGACTTGCCCGCGTTGGGCTTGCCCGCGAGCGCGATAGAGATCATACCTTCGGATCGACCGGGGCACCGAAAGGCGCTTTCGGTCCGTCACCTCCCGACGCCGTCACCAGCGCCGTCCCGGTCGCGTACCTGACGGTCGGACGCGACAGCCACGGTGTCGGCTCCGGACGGTGCCGTTCGCTTAAATAGCCCCGACGGCTACGGTCGGTCATGACCGCGCTTTCGTTCGACGAGACCGGCGTCGACGTCGTCCACGAGGGGACCGAGTTCCGACTGGAGAAGGACCTGATCGAGGAGGCGACCCGCAAGTCCTACGTGGACGTGACCGACCACGAGGTGCTACAGATCGTCGAGGAGTCGCCGTCGCTGTCGGGCGAGCCGCGCCGCATCGGCGACATCGTCTGACCGGAGCGACCGATCGTCGGCCGTCCGCTATCGCCCGCCGAGCGTCGTCCCGATCGGGTCGTCCCCGTCCGGGACCGTCTCCCGGTGGAGTCGCCCGGCGACCTCGTCCGCGAGCGTCCGCAGGTTCTCGGTGTCGTCGCGGTTGTACGAGATCAGCCGCTCCAGCGACTCCTCGTCGCCGCGCTCGTACTCGTGCCACAGTCGGACCGCGTCGCGACCGGTGATGTCCGGCCCGTCGCGGGCGATGCCCACCTCCCGCTCGATGGGTTTCAGCCCCCCTGTCAGTCCGAGCGTTCGACACGGGTACATGAGGTCCAGATGCGGCGTGTCTATCTCCATGTCGAAGGAGGTCTCGAGGAACGGCACGTCGAAGCTCGTCCCGTTGAACGTCACCAGGAGATCGGCCTCGCGGAACTGCTCGCGTAGTGACTCCGCCGAGAGGTCGCGCCCCTGCACGAGCGTCGTCGTCTCGCCGTCCCGGTGGAACGAGACGGTGGTGACGCGGTCGCGGTCGTGCGAGAGGCCCGTCGTCTCGATGTCGAAGAAGCACGCGCCGTCGCGGAAGTCCTCGTACAGTCGCCAGCGCTCGTTCGACGGGAACGCCCGGTCGAAGAAGGGCGCGTCGCGGTCGTCGAGGCGCTCGGTCGCCTCGTCGATGAACGACTCGATCCGCGAGGCCGTCGTCGCGCCGACGCCGGGCGCGCGGTCCTGTCGGAACTCCTCCCACTCGCGGACTCCGTTCTCCCACATGCGGCGCTCGGTCGTCGTGCCGACCCCCTCGACCGGAATGAAGCTGTTTCTGATGCGCATGGTGTGTCCGCGACCGCGGGGACGGGGTGTCGATCCGACGCCGCGGTCGCCGTGTCGGTCGATATGGAGTCGCACCGATGCTAAAGGGTTCTGTTGCGTGTCCGAATCCCGCGGCGGCGGCGAGGGCGGGTGGACGAACACTCCGAGGGAACGCACGGGCGGGGTCCACGCGGTACGGTTATTCGGCCGGGGGTACTCTGCTCCCGTATGTGCGGCCGCTACTCGCTCACGCTCTCCGCCGGCGCCCTCGCCGAGCGGTTCGACGCCGCGGTCCCCGACGACTGGGAGCCGCGGTACAACTGCGCGCCGGGGCAGACGCTCCCGGTCGTCGCCGACGACGCGCCCGACGAGTTCCGCCGGATGACGTGGGGGTACACTCCGCCGGAGGCCGATGAGACCCGCGACCTGATCAACGCCCGATCCGAAACCGTCGACGAGAAGCGAGCCTTCGCGGCGTCGTTCGAGTCGCGCCGGTGTCTCGTCCCCGCGGACGGCTTCTACGAGTGGAGCGACCGCGACGGGCGGAAGCGCCCGTACCGGGTCGCCTTCGAGGACGAGCGCGCGTTCGCCATGGCCGGCATCCACGCGACGTGGGAGCCGCCGACGCCGGGGCGACAGGCCGGCCTCGGCGAGTGGGGCGGCGGCGACGGCGATCCGTCCGACGAGCGCGTCGAGGCGTTCGCCGTCCTCACGACGGAGCCGAACGAGCGGGTGGCCGATCTGCACCACCGCATGGCGGTCGTGCTCCCCCGCGAGCGCGAGGACGACTGGCTCGCCGGCGACCTCGGGAAGGCGGCCCTGCTCGACCCCTACCCGAGCGACGACATGCGATACTACCCGGTCTCCTCGCGCGTGAACTCCCCTGCGAACGACGACCCGTCGCTGATCGAGCGGGTCGACGCGGACCGCGCCGGCGACCTCGGCGCGTAGCGGACGGGGGCACGGTCGGGCGGACCGACGGCTCGCCTCCAGACACTCGCCCGCTGCCGTGGCTGATTTTCATATAGCGATATAGAATATATATGTCGCCCTCGTGTCCGTCCCGAACGGTACGGCTATTCGAGGTTCCACATATCCCGGCGCCTAATTCACATCTCCCGAGTACGCGCACCTCCAAAACTCGGCGGTCGCGGAGGGGGGCCGATGAGACTGTCAGTTCATCGAAGCAGCGAGTAGACGTGTCGCTCGTAGGTCTCGCGGACGTTGTCCCCCCAGTTGTGCGTGTACGTGTCGATGATGTCGTCGCCGACGTCGCCGCGGAGGTACTTCACGACGCCGCGATCCCCGGTCCGGTCCCGCAGGTGGGTCGTGAAGAAGTGCCGGAAGTAGTGGGGCGTGACGTTCTCGGTCGCCCCGGCCCCACGCTCGTACCACCCGGCGTCTGCGGCGTGCTCCCTGACGACGCGTCCGACCTGTTCGGGCGTGAGGCGTTCGCCCCAGCCGCTCCCGGTGGCCACGAACAGCGGCTCGGCCGGCGAGACGGCGTCGGGGCGGATCGCGAGCCAGCGGATGAGGGTCTCCGAGAGCTCGTCGTCGACCGGGATCACCGTACCGCGCTTGCGCTTGTTCGATGCGGTCCGCTCCTCGCCGTTGTACGACTCGCCCACCGACGGCTCGCTGGCGACGAACAGCGAGTTCGGCCGGCCGTCCAACTGGGCTCGCGCCCCGACGTCGTCGCCCGCGGGCCCCCGCGAGAGAGTCAGATCCCGACGGTCGAGGTTGCACAGTTCGCCGACGCGCATCCCCGTCTTCAGCAGCGTGACGACCAGCGCCCGCTCCAGCGGGTGGGCGATGCCGCCGACGAAGCGCCGCATCCGGGACACGGAGATCTCCCGGCGGGTGGGGTCGGTGTCGATCCGCTCGTCGAGTTCCTCCATCACCAACGCCATCGGGTTCGCGTCGAACGCGCCCACCTGCGTCATGTACGCGAAGAACCGATGCAGATATGCCGCGTACGTCGCCGTCGTCGACTCCGCGAGGTCCGGATCGCGGCGCAGTTCGTGGACGAACGCCATGCAGTCGCGATGGGAGGCGGCCGCCGGCTCGCTCGCGCCGCCCGCCGGTCCCCTACCCTCCTCCGCGAGGAACGCCTCGAACCGCCGGAGCACGCGACCGTACTCCGTCCGTGTCCGCGGGCTCTTCCCGTGGAGCTCCATGTCCTCGAGGAAGTATCCGACCGGGTCGTTGCCGACGGTGCCGTCGTCCCCGGTTCCGTCCGCCGTGCTCATGACTCCACCAACACGTATCCGCCGTCGCGACCGCTGTATCGAACTCGCCCTGCCGACTGGAGTTCGCCCATCGTCTCGTCGACGCGCGCCTCGATGTCGCCGGCGACCGCCTCGACGAGTTCGTCGAACGACATGACCTCGCCGCCAGCGAGGACGCCGAGGAGGTCGTCCTCGAGGCCATTACCCCCGGGGTCCGAGGGGGGAGAACCACCCTCCACGCCACCGGAATCCGTTGCCGGATCCTCACCGTCCTCGGCCGGTCGCGACTCGACTCCGGCGGGCGGTCCGAACTCCTCGGCGATCCCCAGGTCGCGGCGGCCGGCCTGCACCATCGTCCGGAGGAACTCGGACTGGGACATGTCCAACCGCTCGGCGTCAGCGACCCACGCCTCCTTCTGGTAGGCCGGCACCCGCGCGGTCACGGCGACCCGTTCGGTGTCGGCGTCCGCCTCGCTCATGTTCCCCTCTTCGCGGCGACCTACATGAATTTGATGCAAGAACACGTCCTAAGACACTAATCCTGTATGTTTCATCAAAAGCAGAAACCCCTTCTGAGGGGTTAAATCGGACGCAATAGCCGGTTACACCTTACTCACCGTTCGGCGCATTTTGAAGCAATATTCTGTCTTTGTTTCGAACTTCGATAGGTCGGTCAGTCCGTGACGATGTGTTCCTCGACGAGTCGATCGATGTCGTCGTCGATCTCGTCGATCTCGTCAGTCTGGTCGTCGACCGCCGCGACGATCTCGGTGATCCCGGTCGCCGTCTCCTCGGTCGACTCGACGACCTCCTCGACCATCGTGGTCACTTCCTCGGTGCCTGCGGCCTGCTCGTCGGTCGCGCGGGCGACCTCGTCGATCCCCTGATCGACCTCCTCGACCACCTCGTCGATCTCCTCGAAGGTCTCGGTGGCCTCCTCCACGGCGGCGACTCCCCGTTCGATCCGCTCGTTGTTCTCTTCTAGGCTCTCGACGGCGGTCTCCGTCTTCGCATGGATCTCGGCGATCATCGACTCGATGCTCGCCGCCCGCTGCTGTGAGTCCTCGGCCAGCGTCTTGATCTCGTCGGCGACGACGCCGAACCCGTCCCCGCCGTCGTCGACGCGTGCGGCCTCGATGGAGGCGTTGAGCGCCAGCATGTTGGTCTGCTCGGCGATCCCGTTGATGACGTCGATCACCTCGTCTATCTGCGTGACGCTCTCCTGAATGGCCCGCACGTCCTCGGTGACGCTGTCGGCCGCGGCGCTGATCGCCGTCATCGCGTCGGCGATCTCCTCGCCCGAGTCCGCTCCCGACGCGGCGAGCTCGCGGGCGTCGGAACTCGCCCCGGCGACCTGCTCCGAGGAGGCGGCGATCTGCTCGACGGCGGCGCTGAGGCTGCCGACCTCGTCGCCGACCTGCCGCATGGTCTCGTGTTGCTGGGCGACCTGCTCGCGTATCTCGTCCACCTGCCGGGCGATCTCCACCGAGGACCCTTGCAGCTCTCCGATCGATGTCTGGATGTCGCTCGCGGCCTCCACGTCGAACCCGTCGTTCCGATCGACCCCCTCGCGGATCTCATCGTCGATGTCGACGCCGATGTCTCGGTCGATGTCGCTCTCGGAGGCCAGATCGTCCGCACGGTGTGACGACATACACCCGCTTACGGGGGATACAGTAAAAACGTAGATCTCAAACTATCACGATCGATTACGTTCTCTTCCCCGGCGCCAACGCCGCGGCGCCATCGCTCCAAATAAACCATATATCGATATATCAAGTCGGCCGCTCGGCGATCACGGAACCGAGTCGCTCGACTCGCCACACGACAGCCACCTCCAGCGGTCGGAGGCGCCACGGCCACGACGGCCTCCCGGTTCTCCGGTCGCCTCGGCGGATCACGTGACGGGGTACGGCGTGTCACGGATCTGTCCGGAAGGCGGGAACGGCGACACGCTGTACGTCTCCGTCTGCACGGTGACTCGTCGAGAACAGCGGACACGCGGCGGGGGCCCCCCGCGGAATCGGCGGGCCCTCAGTCGTCGGCGAACCGACGGTCGACGACGGAGCGGGGGTCCTCGTACTCGTCGGTGTGACGGACGCACGCGCTCACGCGGCCGTCGTCGCCGACGGCGTGTCGCTCGGGCCGTTCGTGGTTACACACCGAACCGAACGTCTCGCGAAGCACCGCGGTCGCCTCCTCGTCTTCGCCCCGACGGGCGAACTGGACGGCGTCCTCGATCGCACTGCGGGCGGACTCAGTGAGGAGATCGTTTCGGGCCGAGCCGTCGCCGGCGACGTCCGGGTCACGTTCGAACAGGTCCGCCACGACCTCGTCGATGTCGCTCGCGTCGGCGGCGAGTCCCAGCCGGCGCTTCAGCCGTTCCGTGAGCCCGGTCTCGGTGTTGGCGCGCTCGCGCAACACCGTATGAAGCGCATCGATGCGTTCCCAGGCGGTCCCCGAGAGGTCGTCGAACTCGTCCGGGCGGACCTTCGCGGGACAGCGGGTGGCGAAGCGACACCCCTGCGGCGGGTCGCGCGGCGACGGGGGCGTTCCGCGAAGCGTGACTCGATCCCGATCGGTGCCGGTGTGGCTCCCCGGGATCGCGGACAGCAGCGACAGCGTGTACGGGTGCGCCGGGTCGCCGTACACCGTCTCGGTGTCGCCCAACTCGACGATGTCGCCGAGGTACATCACGGCGACCCGATCGGCGATGTGCCGGACGACGCTGAGATCGTGTGCGATGAACAGGTAGGTGAGTCCGAGTTCTTCCTGAAGGTCCTCGAGCAAGTTGATCACCCGCGCCTGAACGCTCACGTCGAGCGCCGACACCGGCTCGTCGAGCACGATGAACTCGGGTTCGAGCGCGAGCGCGCGAGCGATCCCGACGCGCTGCCGCTGCCCGCCCGAGAACTGGTGTGGGTAGCGGTAGTAGTGCTCCTCGTTGAGTCCGACGAGATCGAGCAGCTCGAACACGCGTCGTCTGCGTTCGGAGGCGGTCTCCCAGTCGTGGGCGTCCAGCGGCTCCCGGACGATCTCGCCGACCGTCATGCGGTCGTTGAGGCTCGCCTCCGGGTCCTGAAACACCATCTGCGCGTCACGCTGCCACTCGCGGAGCTGCGTCCCCGAGAGGCGCGCCACGTCTCGACCGTCCGAGACGACCTCGCCGCCGGTGGCGTCCTCGAGCCCGAGGATGGTCCGCCCGAGCGTCGTCTTCCCGCAGCCGGACTCGCCGACGAGTCCCAGCGTCTCGCCGCGGCGGATGTCGAAGGAGACCCCGTCGACCGCCTTGACCGGGTCGTCGCCGAGGAACCCGTCGTCGTCGTAGTACTTCCGCAGGTCCCTGACCTCGACGAGTGGGTCGTCGGCCGAGACGGTCGAGTCGGCGGCTTCGGCGGTCGCTCCGCCTGATCCACTCGCCTCCGACTCGGTCGCCGTCTCCGATGCCGTCGACGCGTCGTTGCGGCTCACGCGCGATCACCTCCGTCCGCGACGGCGTCGCCGTCGGGGGGTTCCCCCGCCGGACGCGCCTCGGAGTCGAGATCGTGGTCGTACCCCTCCTCGTGGAGCAGACACGCGGCGGTGTGGTCGGGGCCGACCCGAACCGGCTCCGGATGGACGCGCTCACAGGCGTCGAACGCCTCGGGACACCGGTCGGCGAACCGACAGTCGGTCGCCTCCGCCGTCGGCGTGGGGACCTCGCCGCCGATCGTCGGGAGGCGATCGCCGGAGACCGTCCGACCGGGGATCGACGCGAGCAGCCCCCGCGTGTACGGGTGCTGCGGTCGGTCGAACAGCTCCCCGACCGGCGCGGACTCCACCATCTCGCCGGCGTACATGACGTTCACTCGATCCGCGGTCTCCTCGATGACGCCCATGTCGTGGGTGATGAACACGATCGCGAGGTCCTCCCGTTCCTGCAGGTCGTCGAGCAGCTCCAGTATCTGCGCCTGGATCGTCACGTCGAGCGCGGTCGTCGGCTCGTCACACACGAGCAGGTCCGGATCGCACGCCAGCGCGACGGCGATGACCGCCCGCTGGCGCATCCCCCCGGAGAACTGATGCGGGTACTCGGTGACCCGCCGGCGCGCGTCCGGGATCCCGACCGACTCGAGCAGCCGTACCGCCTCCTCGCGCGCCTCCTGTCCCCGAAGCCCCTGATGGATCCGCAGGGTCTCGCGGATCTGGTTGCCGACGGTGTACACCGGGTTGAGCGAGTTGCTCGGGTCCTGGAACACGATGGATATGTCCCCGCGGTGAGCGTCCCAGTTGTCGCCGGTCAGTTCGTCGCCGCGGAACCGGATCGAGCCGGACTCGATGACGCCGGGCGAGTCGATCAGCCCGAGGATCGAGCGTGCCGTGACCGACTTCCCGGAGCCGGACTCGCCGACGATCCCGAGGGTCTCCCCCTCCTCGACCGAGAAGGTGACGTCGTCGACCGCGCGGATCGTCTCCTTGTCGGTGTGGAACACGGTCGTCAGCCCCTCGACCGCGAGGAGCGCGTCGCCGCCGCCGTCCGCGCGGGCGGCCTCGTCGACCGACTCCCCCGCGTTCGCGTCGGCGCCGTCCGCGGCCATCAGGCACCACCCCCGCGACCGCTGGCGCCGCCTTGGTCTTCCGCGTCCGACTCGGGGTCGATCGCGTCGCGAACCCCGTCCCCGAGGGCGTTGAACCCGGTCACGACGAGCGTGATCAGGATTCCCGGGATGAGCGAGATGTGCCAGGAGGCGGTCGTCACGTAGTCCTGACCGGCGTTCACGGCCCGGCCCCACTCGGGCGTTGGCGGGTTGACACCGAGCCCCAGGAACGAGAGGCCGGCGATGGCGATGATCGCGCCGCCGAGCGTCATCGAGCCGTACACGAGCACGTAGCCGGTGATGTACGGGAGCATGTGTTTCCGCATGATCGCCGTGGGTGTCTGTCCGAACGACTTCGCGGCGTCGACCCACTCCCTGTTGGACACCTGCAGCGCCGGACCGCGGAACGACCGCCACATCGCCGGCCAGCCCGTGCCCGCGAAGATCAACGCGAGCACGAACGCCCCCGAGTAGATCTTCCCGATCCACGTCCCCGAGAGGATCACCGAGAGCATGATGAGCAGGAGCAACTGCGGCATCCCCATCACGGCGTCTGAGACGAGCACCGCGCCGAGGTCGACCTTCCCCCGGTAGTACGCCGTCACCAGCGCGAGGACGATCGCGACCGACACCGAGAGGCCGACCGAGACGAGCCCGACCACGAGCGAGATCCGCGAGCCGTGGGCGATGAACGTGAACAGGTCCTTGCCGCTCGGAAGCGTCCCGAACGGGTGGATCCGGCCGTAGTCGTCGTACTGCATCGGGCCGACGTTCTCTCGTGGCGTCCCCTGCGACTGCGACCCCAGGTTCGCCTGGCCGACGGTCACGGTCTGGGTCCCGTCCCCGGTCCAGTACGTCACCTCGTGTTGGTACGGGTTCTCCAGATTCGCCGCCGTCGTCGTGGGGCTCAGTGCCGGCGCGAACAGGACGAGCACCAGGAACATCGCGACGACCGCGACGCCGAACAGCCCCCACTTGTGGTCGCGGAATCGGTCGACTACGTCGTCCCGAGGCGTCCAATCGGCGATCCGATAGTGGGTTCGGTACCGCTCGTAACCGACCCACAGCCAGCCCAGCGACACGAACGAGTACGCGTAGATGAGCGCCGCCCGGAGCAGCCACGCCAGGTCCGGGGACAGTCCGAGAAACGTCCCGACGTAGCCGCTGCCGTCGTAGTAGCCCCGGTTCGGGATCGTCTCGCGGGAGAGGAGCGTCGGGACGGCGTCGGCGGCCCGTTCGAGCGCGAGCAGGGCGGCCGGAACCCCGACGCCGGGCAGGGCCGCCGCGGCATCCGCAAGTAGCGCCGAGAGGAACTGGACGACAGCCCCGGCCTGTAGCGCGAACAACACGCCGGCCACGGCCAACCAGACCGCGGCGGGGCGGGGGGTCGCGGCGATTCGGTCTCGAAGCGATTCGGACTCGCCGTCGGTGAAGGTTCTGGTGGGTGTCGCCATGGGCGGTTAGGTCCCCTCGTAGCCCACGCGGGGGTCGATCAGCGTGTAGAGGAGGTCCTGTGCGATGTTGATAGTGAGCATGAGCACGATGAACACGAACATGAGCGACCCGACGAGCGGCAGGTCGCCCTGGATGGCGGCGTCGAAGAACAGCTTGCCCATCCCGTTGATCCCGAACACCGACTCGACGAGCACGCTCCCGCCGATCAGCAGGAACGCCTCCGTCGTGATCACCGGGATCAGCGGGACGAGGGCGTTGCGGAACACGTGTTTCCAGACGATCGCCCGTCCGGGGATCCCGCGGGCGCGGGCGAAGTCGACGTACTGCTCGTTTTTCGTCTCCAGAACCGCCGTCCGTCCGATGCGCATCTCGTTGCCCATCGACGCCGAACCTAACACGAGCGCGGCCGGGAGGATCTTCTTGATCGCCGCGAGCGTCTGTTCCGGTTGGGTGAAGAAGGCGAGGGGGTCGCCGGCCATATACGACAGGCCGGGGTTCCCGGTCACGCCGGAGGGGAGGTTGATCAGGAAGGTGTCCCAGTCGAACCCGAGCAGCGACTCCGACCCGACGAGCACCGCGAGCAGGATCACGGCCAGCCAGAAGTTCGGCATCGCTCGCCAGACGATCCCCGAGACAGAGGCGATGTAGTCGGCGACGGTGTTGGATCGGATCCCGGCGTAGAACCCCAGCGGAACGCCGATGAAGATGGCTATCACCACCGACCAGAACCCCAGCCACACCGTCCGCGGCAGGAAGTCCAGCACGAGCGACCCGACGTTCGACCCGGTATAGATGAGCCACGTCTGTCCCAGATCCAGCGTGAACAGGCTCCACATCCAGTCGAGGTAGTGTTGGAGCGGAGGTTGGTCGAGTCCGAGCTGCGTGCGGGCGGCCTCGTACTTCGTTTCGGTCAGTCGTTCGGTGCCGCTCAGCAGGTTCGCGGCGGGGTCGACGGGCCCTTGATAGATGATGAACCACGTCAAGCTGGTCCCGAGCCACAACACCGGGACGGACATGAGGAGACGCTTCGTGATGTATTTGAGGCGGTTCATGGGTTTCGAGGGGTTCGCATCTCGTTGGTGAGTTCGATCGGATTACAAAAACGCTGTTGAATCGACGAGGTGTCGCGTCCAGCCCGGTCAGTTACCGTCCGCGTCCTCCAGCGTGAGGGTGTTGAACGTCTGGTCCTCCATCGTGCCGGCCATCCGGGCGTTGACGCGGTCCCGCCAGAGGCGCTGGCTGACGGAGTGCACGATCGGCAGCTCCTGCACGGCCGCCCAGTTGACCTCCTCCTGGAAGTAGTAGACCTCGTCGCGTGCTCGCGCCGCCTCGTCGCTCGGGCCGCGGTTGTCGAGGTACGTGTCCCACTGGCGGTCCGCCTCCGGCATGAGCGGGTCGAACGGCGCCTGCGTCGACTCGGCCTCGCCGTAGTCGTAGCCGGCGTCGTTGACCGCCGACTCCAACTCGTCGGCGGTGACGTTCTCGATGGCCACGCGGACCTCGTTCCCGTCCGTGTTCACCTTCACGTGGTCCTCGGGGAAGTCGCCCTCGAGCTCGGCGTAGACGTTCGAGCGGACGGTGTCGACGCCGTCGCCGCCGAAGTCGACGTCGGAGCAGACGACCTGATAGGTCCACCGGGTGAACATCCCGCTGGGGTTGTCGTACGGCGGGATGAATCGGAGGAAGTTGTCGGACTCGGGCCACTCCATCCCGTCGCCGAGCGAGAACATGTCCATCGCGCCGTCGAGGGCCTGCCCGATGATCGTCCCGAAGTCGGCCTCGACGATGCTGATGTCGATGTAGGCGGCCGTCGCCTTGTCACGCAGCGTCTGGGCGATCGACTGCCACGCGCCGTTGCCCGAGAAGATCGTGAATTCGAGCTCGTACCGGTTGTTCTCGCCGTAGCCGGCCTCCTCCATGACCCGCTGGGCCTCGCCGATGCGACCCTCGGCGGCCCCGTAGGGATAGCCGTCGGAGAACTGATCGAGCTGGTTCCGGTGACCGTTCTGATAGTGCTTGTCGTAGTTCTCGCCGGGGTTCTCGCCCTCGCGGGCCATGAACGCGCCCGGCGGCGTCAGGTGGTACGCGGGGGGCTGAAGCCCCTTGTACACGTCCTGGGAGATACGCTCCTGGTTGATCAGGTGCGCGATGGCCTGGCGGACCGCCTTCGGCGTCCGCGCGGCGTTGAACACGATGTAGTCGGTGTCCAGCAGCGGCGCCTCGCCGTAGTTGACCGTACCGCCGGTGTCGAGCTCGTAGGTCCCGGTGCGGTAGGTGCCGCGGTTGCGGTCGATGGAGCGCCGGTCGGCGTTGAACGCGGCCGTCGGCATCCCTTCGAGGAGGATGTCGAGGTTGCCGTTCTTGAACCGCGAGAAGCGCGTCTGCTGGTTGCCGATCACCGTGTAGACGATTCCGTCGATGTAGGGGCCTTCGCCGTAGTAGTCCTCGTACCTCGACAGACGGATCTGGTCGCCCTTGCTCCAGGAGTCGACCTTGAACGGGCCCACGCCCGCGAAGAACGGACCGTCGCCGTCCGTGGAGAAGTACTCGTTGTACTCGTACTCGCCGTCCCACATGAGCCCGTCGACGCCCTCGTGGCTGTCGTAGTCCTTCGGATACGCGACCGCGCCCTCGGGGATCGGCGCGAACGCGCCCCCGGCGACCTGCGAGAGGGTGCCGGTGAACTGCGACGCCATCGTGAACCGGAACGTGTAGTCGTCGACCGCCTCGACGGCCAGCGTCCCGGGGATGTACGCCGAGACGCCGTCCTTGTCGGACTGCTTCTCGTGTTGGAGCGTGAACGTGTCGCCGACGATGTCGTCGGCGTTGCGGGTCTCCTCGGCGCCCGCGAGCCGTTCCCACGAGTACACGAAGTCCTGTGCGGTCAGCTCCTGCCCGTCGTGGAAGGTGACCCCCTCTCGGAGTTGGAAGGTGTAGGTGAGGCCGTCGTCGGAGACCTCGTAGTCGGTCGCGAGATCCGCCGTCGGGGGGAGGTCACCGTCTTCGAAGTTCATCAGGGCCGAGTTGTACTGGTTGTAGCCGGCGCCCGACCCCTTCGCGTTCACCGGGTCGAGCGTCTGAACCGGCCCGTCGGAGGCCAACCGGAGGGTCCCGCCGGAGTACGTCTGTTCGGATTCCGGCGTCGCCGTCGCCGTGTCCGTCGAGGCGGGTGTGTCGGTCGCGGTGTCGGTCGACTGTTCGTCCGGTTGGTTCCCGGAGCAGCCCGCGAGCGCCGCCGCCACGCCCGAGCCTGCCGCGGTGAGGAAGCGTCGCCGAGTGGTGTCCTCGGACATCAGGTACAAGCGCCGGTTGGGGCACAAAATAACTTGTCATCTGCATTCCTATGTGTATATATAGCGATACAGATCGTTCTCTATGGCACACATCTGTATTTGCGAGAATCGTCCGTGACATTCGTTCGGACGGCGGTCCGGCGGGCCGGTCGCCCCGCGAACGACCGGGACCGGGAGCGTTTTGAGACGCGTGTCCCACCCCACCCGTATGGTCACACCGCTCGACAGGTCCGGCTCACCGGAGGGCTCGCTGATGGCGACACTCGACCGCCCGGCCGCCGACGAACGGACGCGCGTCGCCGTCGTCGCCGACCCACACCTCTCGACGGAGGAGACCGGTACGTCGAAACTGTTCGACCGCACCGAGGAGCACGTCGCCAACGCGGTCGCCGACATCGCCGGCCGCGACGTTGACGCGACGTTGTGCGTGGGCGACATCACGAAGGACGGCGAGCCGTGGAACTTCGACCGGTTCGACGAGCTCGTGGCGGATCTCGACGCCCCGTTCTACTCGATCCCGGGCAACCACGACGTCCCCAAGGAGGGCTACGACCACGAGAACCTCCCGATGGCCGAGTTCGAGGCGCGATACACGCCCGACGGACAGGGCTTTCCGTTTCACGTCGCCGTCGGCGGGATCGACGTGATCGGCCTCAACACGGCGGGAACCGAGGAGTGGCTCTACGACTCGCACGCCGGAACCGTCCCCGACGACCAGCTCGACGAGCTGGACGAGCTGCTCGCGGACGCCGACACGCCGCTCGTGCTCGCACACCACAACCTCCCCGCCATGTCAGATCAGGTTCACGAGCACCGCGAGTTGGCCGAGCCGGACATGTTCGTCCCCCCGGAGATGGACGACCCCGAGCCGTTCGTCGAGACGCTCGAACGCCACGACGCCCCGCTGCTGCTCACCGGCCACCTCCACATGCCCTCGGCCGCCCTGCAGGGGTCCGTTCGCGAGCTGATGGTGCCGACGACGTGCTCGTTCCCCCAGGGGTACTGTCTTGTCGAGGTCGGCCCCGAGGGCACCGAGGTGCGGTTCGTTCCCGTCGCCGACTTCGACGGGATGGTCGTCGGCCACCGCGAGCGGTCGACGGACTCGGTGACGGCACGGGGACTGACCGGCATGGCGGCCGCCCGTCTCGCGCAGTTCCCGCTGGTTGAGGAGTGAGATGGACGGTCGCGACGCCGTGGACGCCTCGGACGACGGGCTGTCGGCCGATGGAACCGTCCCGGTCACTCCCGAGGTCGTCACCGTCGGCGCGGCGACCGTCGACCGAACGTACCGCGTCTCCAACATCCCGGAGCCGGACGGCGGCGCCTACGCGGGCGACGTCGCCGAGGCGTTCGGCGGCGTCGGCGCGAACGTCGCGTCCGCGAGCGCCCGGCTCGGCCGCTCGGCGGGACTGATCGCCCGGATCGGCGACGACGACGTGGGCGATCGGGTCGCCGCGGATCTCGACGCGAGTCCGATCGACGCGAGCCACGTCCGGCGAAACCCCGAGACGAGCACACACTGTGTGATACTCCGGGACGACCATGGGAAACGGAGCATCGTGACCGCCGGCAACTCCGCCAAGCGACTCCGGCTCAACGCCGCCGACCGGTCGTTCCTCGCGGATGCCGACGCGGCGTTTCTCACCGCGTACGATCCCGACGCCGTTCACCGTGACGCACTCGATATCGCAGCGCGGGCCGACGCGGCGCCGTTCGTCTTCGACCTGTCGGGGCCGCTCGCCGAGCTGGCTGGACGCGGGGCACAGGAGGGGACGATCGACCGGTGGATCGATGCGGCCGAACTGTTCGTCGTCGGCGAGGTCGCCGCCGAGTCGTACCTCGGCTGTACGGGCCGGGAAGCGGCCGAGGAACTCCGCTCGCGGGGCGCTCGTCGGGTCGCCGTCACGTCCGGGCCGGAGGGCGCCGTTCTCGGCGACGATGGCGGGCTCCACGACCTGCCGGCGTTCGACGTGGCAGTCGTCGACGAGACGGGTGCCGGCGACGCCTACGTGGCGGCGTTGATCGACCGCTGGGTGCTCGGGGGGGACGACGCACGCGAGGCGGGGCGCTTCGCCGCGGCCGCCGCCGCGTTGAATGTGACCGAGGAAGGTGCTCGCGGCGGGCTGGCGACCCGAGCGGAGGTCGAGGCGTTCCTCGCCGACCGGTAGTCCGCTCGGCGGGTCCGTCTCGCGGGGGCTACTCCCGAGCGGCCTCGACGAGCTCCCGAACGCGGGCCTCGGAGACCGGGTTGCCCACCTCGCCGTCCTCCTTGAGCGCCGTCCCGACGACGACGCCGTCGGCGAGTTCGAGGGTCGCCGCGACCGTGTCGGCGGTGACGCCGCTCCCGACGAGGATCGGCGTGTCGAGGTCGTTCGCGTTCCGGCGCTCGACCGCGTGTTCCAGGTCCGACCGGTCCGTCTCGTGGCCGGTGCCGCTCCCGCTGACGACGACGGCGTCGGCGAGCCCGCGTTCGACGCCGTCGGCGACGGACTCGGCGGAGAACCCTCGGGCGGCGATCGGCGCGGAGTGTTTCACGTCGTGGTCGGCGAGCACCGCCACGTCCGCGTCCAGTCGATCGCGGAGGCGCATCGTCTCGTGGGCCGTCCCGTCAATGACCCCCTGATCGGTCACGCGGGCACCGGTGTGGATGTTCACGCGGACGAAGTCGCCGCCGGCGGCCGCGGCCACCGACAGCGCGGCGTCCGCGTCGTTCCGGAGGACGTTCACCCCGACCGGGACGTCGGTCTCCTCGACGACCGCCCGCGTCGCGCGGGTCATGGTCGCGACCACGTGCTTGGGCACGTCGTTCGGGTAGAACGGGGCATCGCCGAAGTTCTCGACCATGACCGCGTCGACGCCGCCCGCCGCAAGCCGGCGCGCGTCGCGCTCGGCCGTCTCGACGATCGCCGCACGATCGCCGTCGTATTTCGGCGCTCCGGGAAGCGCCGGGAGATGGACCATCCCGATCACGGGCCGTCCGCCGTCCGCGAACAACGTATCGAACATGGCGTCCGCTATCGGCGGTCTCGGCGTCAGTCTGACGATCCACCCGCCGATCGCGCCGTCGGCTCCGGAACGGATCCCCGCACTGACAGCGACACGTAAATCCCATATCGCTATATAGAATACGCCATCCGTCTCGATCCTCCTCGTTCCACAGGGTGGGGTGTTCGGTCCGACTACGAGACGAACGAGTCGAGCGTCTCCTGCCGGAACTCGAAGCGAGCGCCGCCGGCGTCCGAGTCGGCGAGGTCGATGCTCCACCCGTGGGCGTCCACGATCCCCGAGACGATCCCGAGCCCGAGCCCCGTCCCGCCGTCCCGGGAGTAGCCGAACTCCAGGACCTGCTCCCGCTCGGAGTCGGGGATCCCGTCCCCGTCGTCGCTCACCGCGAACCCGCGGACGCCGTCGAGGGCGTCGACCGTGACCGTCACCGACGGAGACGCGTCCTCGCCGGCCGGGTTCGAGCCGTTACCTGCGTCCGTTCCGGACGGGTCCCCGCAGTCGATCGGCTCCGCGGCGGGTTCGGCTCTACGCTCGTGCGTCGAGGGGCCGTGTTCGACGCTGTTCCTGAAGAGGTTCTCGAGCAGCGTTCGTACCCGCGCGGGGTCGCCGAGCATCGACGGATCGGCTCGGATCTGGAGCCTCGCGTCCGGCGCATCGACCGTGGTCCACGCGTCCCGCGCGGCCTCGCCGATCGACACCGGAACCGGGTCGGTGACCGGGTCGCTCACGCCGCGTAGCGACTCCAAGGAGTCGACGAGTTCCTCCAACCGGTCCACGCCGACCTCCAGCCCGGACAGGTGTTCCTGTGTCTCGTCGGCGTCCGGCGGAAGCGATTCCTCAATGAGCAGGGTCCGGCCGCGAATGACCTGAATCGCGTTCCGCGCGTCGTGTGCGACCGCGCTCGACAGGGCCTCGAGGCGGTCGCGCTCCGCTCGGAGCAGCTCCTCACGCTCGACTCGATCGGTCACGTCCCGGATCAGCCGACCGACCATCGAGCGATCGTTCGACGCGTCCGCCGGAACGTGGACGACGTCGAGCACGCGCGTCTCGCCGTTCACCTCCGTCTCGACGCGGTGTTCGCGGCGGTCGCCGTCAGCGAGCACCGACTCGCCGTGCTCGCGGAGTTCGGTCGCCACCGCCGGCGGGAACAGGTCGTCGTCGGTCGACCCGCGGATCCGGTCACCGGGCAGGCCCACGAGGTCGGCGTAGGCGTCGTTGACCAGCCGATATCGGCCGTCCTCCACCACCGCCATCGGCTGGTCCGTCCGATCGACGAGCAGTCGGCGGCGGTCGTGGTCCGTACCCGCGGTACCGTCGTCCGTGTCTCGGTCGACCGTGGAGCGATCTCGATCCGGATCCATCGTCTCGCGTACGCGACGCGCGAGCGCCCGGTACGGATCGTTTCGGTCCGCTCGAACGTACTCGGAGACGCCCGCCGTGATCGCCTCGCTCGCGATCGCCTCGCTCCCCGCGTCGGGGAAGAGGACGAACGGGATCTCGCCGCGCTCGCCGCGTACCTTCCCCAGCAGATCGAGCCCGTCCCCGTCCGGAAGGTCGTACGCGCTGACGACGCAGTCGATCCGCCGAGCGTCACCGACGACGTCGAGCGCCTCGTCGGCGGAGCCGACGGTGACGACCGTCGCGTCGGGCAGCGCCCGGCGTAGCTCCTCCGCGGCTCGGTCGCAGCTCCCCGGGTCCGGACCGACGTACAGGACGAACGGCGGGGAAGCTGTCATTGCGGCATAGATATCTGCCATCCCAAATAATACTGCCCATTGTGTCCAGTTCGCACGGGGAACGCCGGCGACACGGCGTCGAGACGGCATTCGAGCGGTCGACTCGGGCACGGCTTCGCGGGGGGTGACCGGGCCGCCCGGTTCAATCGGGCGCCAGCGCGGTGTCGATGTCGCTGGCGAGCGCGATCTCGAGGGACCGGGTCGCGCGCGTCGCCTCCGCCTCGTTCTCCATCAGGACGGTCTCGCTGGGGAACAGATCCTCCCCGAGCACGAGTCCGTGCTCACGGGCGGTCCCGCCGGTGACAGTGAGGTAGACGCCGAGGCCGGTCTCGGCGATCGCCGCTTCCTCCTCCTGTCCGGCGTCGGGGTAGACGAACTCCACGCGCTCGAGCGCGTCGGTGCCGAGGACGGCCTCGACGAGGCGCTCGTAGCGCGGCGAGATACACAGCGGCCCCTCGTAGTCGGCGACGAACGACCGGTCGAGGTCGGCGCCCGACGGGAGCGTCTCGGGGGTCGCCATCAGCGTGTGTCGGACCGTGTCTCCGAGTCCGGTCGCGATCCGCACGTCGGTGTCGCGGGGGTCGATGCGGGCGTTCACGTCCGAGAGGTCCGAGAGGCCCTCGGGTTCCAGGCCGACGACTTCCTCCAACACGAGGTCCGCGGAGTCGAACCCCAGCGCGAACTCGTGCGTGCGGAGCGCGCGGAACGGCTCCTCACGACCGACGAGGCGGACCTCGTGGCCGTCGACCCCGATCACCGCCGAGTCGAAGACGATCCGTCGGGGGTGTCCCTCGCGGTCGTCCCGCACCAGCGTGTACTCGGGACCGCGCCCGTCCGGGTCGCTGTAGGCCGCGAGCCTGTCGTACACGCCGCGTTCGTCGCGGTCGCGTCCCTTGGTGATCGCCTTCTCGTACCGAAGCGTCGAGGACACGTCGTCTGCCAGCGCCGTCGCGTCGTCGCCGATAGCCGCGATCCGCTCCAGCGCTGCCTCCAGCGGTCGCCCCTTCCGGGGGACCGCGACGGAGACGGGTCTGCTCATTGGCGGAGGGTGGTGACCCCGGTGCAAAAGCGGCGCGTTTCCGGCACGCCCCGGTCGACCCGAATGCGGGTCGTGGGACCGCCGGGACGGGTCCGTGTTACTCCTCGTCGTCGGCTCCGTCGCCGGCGGCCGTGCCACCGGGACCGAACACCGAGGAGAGCCGCGTCCGGAACTCCTCGAACTCCTCGAGGTCGTCGTGGACCTCCTCCAGCTCCGCGCGCATCCCGGACAGCTCGTCGTCGACGAGCGCCGAGACCGACTCGACCTCCTCACCCAGCGACGCCAGCTCGTCGCGCACCTCGGCGACCGCCTCGTCCTCGTCGGCGACCTCCTCGGAGAGCTCGTCGAGGTCGGCGCGGACCTCCTCGAGCGACTCCTCGAGCGAGTCGGCGGTGTCGCCGACCTCGTCGTCCAGCTCGCCCACGTCCTCGCGCAGCGTGTCGACCTCCTCTCCGACGGCATCCATCTCCTCGCGGACGGCCGCCGCGCCCTCGCTGGCGGACCGGGCGTCCTCGCTGGCGGTCCGGGCGTCCTCCCGTACCGAGTCGACCTCGTCGCGCATGGACGCGCGCTCGTCGGCCGCGTCGTCGATCTCCTCACGGGCGTCGGCGATGTCGTCGGTCAGCTCGTCGAGGTCGGCCTGCAGGCCGTCCATCCACTCGCTTGCGAGGCCGTTCTCGTCGACGAACTCCTCCAGGGCGTCCGAGTACGCCGCCATGTCCTCGACCTTCGACTGGAGCCGAGAGATGCGGGCGTCGACGCTCGTCGAGTGATCGAGCTCCAGTTCCTCCTTGAGCACCTCGCGGTCCTCCTCGGAGACGGTGCCGGCGCGAAGCTCCTCGGCGAGCGCCGCGGCGACGCCGCCGGTGGCGGCGCCTGCAGCCCCCGTGTCGTCGTCCGCGGCGACGACGGCTGCTCGGTCCGCTCCGTCGGTGTCGCCGTCGTCGACCTCCTCGGCGTCGTCGAGCTCTCCGTCAGGCTCCTCGATCTCCCCGATGTCGTCCGCGTCGTCGACCTCCCCGATCTCGCCGGCGTCATCGCCGTCCTCGTCGGGCTCGTCGACCGCGTCGGCGGCGTCCGGTTCGGCGGGTTCGTCGCCCTCGGCCGCGTCGGGTTCCCCGTCGAGGTCGAGGGGGGCGTCGGCGTCGACCTCGGCGCCGGACTCGTCCTCCGCGTCGTCGGTCGGGTCGTCGTCCTCGTCGGGTTCGAGGTCGAGCAGGTCGTCGGGGTCGGACACGTCGCCGTCGGTCGCGTCGTCGCCGGCCGTCCCGCCCTCCACGACGCCCGTTCCTTCCTCGCCGTCCGACAGGTCATCGAGGGCGTCCGTGGGTGACTCCTCGTCCATCAGCTCGTTTTTCGGGGCGAGTTCGTCGTCGCTCCCCTCCGCCGCGAGCGGGTCGGTCGGCTCGCCGGCGTCCAGGTCCGCCTCCGCGCCGGCGAGGTCGAGGCCGTCGGACCCGTCGTCGTCCGTGGGCTCGTCGTCGGTGTCGTCCCCGGCGAGCACGTCGCGAACGGCCTGCGAGGAGTCGTCGCCGATCACGTCGGCCACGTCGCCGACGGGGTCGTCGTCCTCGGACACCTCGGCGACCGTCGGCGTCCCGAGGAAGCGCTCGCCGTCCTCCGGGTCGTCGGATCGGATCCCGTACACCGTGACCACCTCCTCGCCGGCGTCGAGGCGGCGGCGGTACTCGACGCGGTGGTCCTGATACGCCGTCCAGTGTTCGGACTCGTACTCCGGGTGGAAGCCGATGCGGTCCATCGGAAAGTCCTCCGGGATATCGTCGACGAGGCGGAACTCGGCCGCGTCCTCGCGGTCCGAGCGGAGGGTGAACTCGATCGCGGGGACGGGGAACTCGTCGGCGGTGAATCGCTTCTCGACGGTGACGCCGTCCTCCTCGACGGTGACGGCGTCGGTGACATCGGGCCCCTGGCTCATGGATACATCGAGCCCGGTGCGATATAAAAAGTCACCGGGCCGATTATCGCATTGACAGGCCGCGAGGCCACCGGAACGCGGTCGTTACGGATCCGGTGCGGTCGGCGAGAACGTCTTCCCGGCGTCGCCCGCGCGGGCGCTACTCGGTGACGACGGTGACGGGCACGTCCGCCTCGAGGATGATCCGCTGGGTGTCGTCGCCGAACAGCGCCTTGCCGGTCGGCGAGCGCTTGCGCCCGGAGACGAAGAGGTGGTCACAGCCGCGCCGACGCGCCTCGGACAGGACGGTCTCGGCGCGGTCGCCGACCGTGCCGACGGCCTCGTACTCGATGTCGATCTCATCCAACACCTCGCGGCCGATGTCGGATGCGTACGCCCGCGCTCCCTCGACGGCCTGACCGACGCTGTAGGTGGAGTTGCCACGGGTCACCTCCGCGAGCTGCTTGCGCTTCTCGTCGTACTCGTCCTCGTCGGCGACGTACAACAGCGTGAGGTCGGCGTCGACGCCGGCGGCGAGCTCGCCCGCCTCCCGCGTCAGCGTCTTTGCCGTCTCCGTCGGTCCGACGACCGCGAGCGCGTGGTCCATGACACCCGACTGTTGAGAGGGAGTGAAAAATCCTGGCGGTTCGTGGCCGTGCGTTCACACGTTTCGAGGACGGGCCGTCGAACCGGGACCGTCTCTCAGAGGTCGATCCGATCGCCGATCTCGACGATGTCGAGGCGTTCGGGGTACTCGAAGCCGCGAACGTGTTCGTGGAGCGCGGTCGGGTCCGCCGTCAGCCCCTTCCACATGTCCCAGTGGCTCGGGAGCATGCGGGTGGCCCGCAGTGCCTCCGCGACCTCGACGGCCTGGTTCTCGTCGCAGTACCAGCGCGTGCGCTGTGGCTCGCGCGTCCGCTTGTCGGGGACCCGCCCGACGGAGCCGAACGCGACGACCGCCAGATCGATGTCGTACTCCGCTCCGAGGTCGGCGAAGCCGTCACGGGGCTTCGTATCGCCGCCGTGGAAGACGGTCGTGTCGCCGTATCGGATCACGTACCCGACCGGATGCGTCGCGTCGTCGTCGGAGACTCGAACCACGTCGACGTCGAAACCGCCGACGGAGAAGGCGTCGCCCTCCTCGATCTCGACCAGTTGCCCGTCGTCCACGTCCCAGTTCTCGGTCCAGCCCTCGTCGTCCGTGACCTCGAGGGAGTCGTCGGCGGCGTAGAAGTCGGCCCCGGAGTTCGCGAGTATCGGCGCCTGCGAGGGGCCGTGCGTGTGGTCGGTGTGCTCGTGGGTCGAAAGCACCGCGTCGGCGTCGTACACGTCGTGGGGGTCGAACGGCACCGGGATCATCCGGACGGTCCGCGGCGGGTCCCCCAACCCGACGTACGGGTCGATCCAGAGGCTCGTCTCGTCGGCGCCCTTCAGGACGAAGCCGTTGCAGCCGAGGTACCACACCGCCACGTCGTCGGGCTCGGCGGCCTCGATCGTCCGCGGGAGCCAGTCGCCCCAGTCTGACGTGATCGCCGGATCGCTCGCGTCGCTCATGGCTCCCGCTTCCGGGCATGAGCGCTAAGGCCTGTCGACTCGGCGTGCCCGCCGGCCGCGGCGGTCGTGGCCGTGCTGTCGTTCCCGTCGGCAGACGCGCCCTGCTCACCCGCGCCAGGAACGATAGAGGTCGTGGCCGACCATGCCGACGCCCGGGAGGGTCACGAGCCAGTTGATCAGGCCGCCGAGCACCGGGATCGCCGTCGCGAGCGCCAACACGAGCGCGCCGACCAGCACCGCCGTCCCGTCCGGGTCGTCCCCGTGGGTGAGGAAACTGCCGATGACCCCGACCATCACGGCGGATCCGACGATCCCGACGACCGCGAGGACGAGCACTCCGGGGATGGCGACCACCAGCCCGATGATCGTGATCGCGAGGACCCCCAGCGCGATCGGGACGCCGATCCCGACGATCAGGCCCCAGACGACCGTCTCGCCGGCGTCGTCGCGGAACTCATCGAACTTCTCGGCGGCGTACTCCGGGCCGAGTGCGACGAGCGCGCCGCCCAGGAGGAGGTTGACGACGAACCCGGCGCCGACGTTCACCGCGAGTCTCGTACCGAGGTCAAGCGAGGACCGCGGGTCGGTCACGCCGGACTGTGCGGTCGCGACGCCGGCGACCACAGCAAGCGTGACGGTCACGGCGACCGCGGCGACTACCGCGGGAACAGCGCCGACGCTACGCGGGAAAGGCTTCCATGTGGAGGGCATCGTCGGGAGGCGTTTCGCCCGCGGTGAATAGTTTGGGGTAGGCGGGCGACGGTCCCCGATGCTCGCGTGACGACACGACCGATCGAGATCGGCCGGGGAACGGAACCGACGACGGCGAACGGGTTGTCGACTCCGGCCCGCCTACCAGGTCCCGTGGAAGGTGTCGAACTCCAGGTCCTCGAGCGGCTTGTTGCCGACGGCGATCTCGTACTCGCCGGGCGTGAGCATCGGCTTGTGGAACTGCGGGCCATCGTCGGTCGTGATCCGCGGGCAGCCGGTGTTGACGAAGGCGTCGAAGTCGAAGTTGCGCAGGCGGTCGGGCGTCACCTCGTCCATGGTGAGGAGGTGGGCGTTGTCGTTGTTCTCGACGATCTCCTCTGCCTGGTCCCAGCGGCCCTGACCGATCTTCGTGCAGAAGATGACGCCGAAGGTGTCGGCGTCCATCGCGCGGTGGACGGCGCCGTAGCGCTGCTTGAGGAACTTCTCGGTGTCGGCGATCGTCACGACGTTGTTGACGGGGTCGCCGATGACGACCGTCTTCTCGGGGTGTTCCATCGCGAGCCCCAGCGGGTGGAACTTCCCCCCGCCGACGTACAGCACCTGGTCGGCGTCGATGTCGGCGCTGGCGTAGTTGCAGCCGAGCACCTGCCCCTCGTGGGTGAGGCGGTCGTCGCCGCGGCGCGTGTGGACCTCGTAGCCCCGCTCCTCGAGCCAGTCGACCATGTCGCCGAAGAGGTTCATGTGCTGGGCGGTCGTGACGAGCCCCACGTCGGGGTCGTCCTCCGGATCCGCCAGCTCCGCCAGCGACTCCTCCATGATCGGGAAGGGATCGACGTTGGAGAAGAGGGGGACGTAGATGATCTTGTCCGAGTCCTTCATCGGCGAGTGGCCGAAGTGGACGAACACGTCACACCGCCGCATCAGGTAGGTGTCGAGGTCGCAGGCGCCGTAGCAGGGCTGCCCCGAGATGAGGTACGTCACGTCGTCGGTCAGCTCCCGGAGGTCGTCGGCGACCGCGGGCGCGCGGCGCTTCAGCCCCTCGGGGAACTGCAGGCCGACCTTGTCGGCGTCGCGCTCCTCGACCGCCTCGACGATGCGGTCGAGTTCGTAGTCCCACTCGCGGTCGTGTTTGAGCGACATCCCCGTCTGAGTGAGGTCGCCCTCGCTCCGCTGGCTCATTGCACTCGGATAGCTACCGAAGCCGGTTAAGCGACGCGCTCCGACGTTCCCCGCGAGATCGTCTCGCACGGCGCCGATACGCCCTTGCCCGCCCCCGACGGAGTCGTCGACATGACCGGTCACCGGTTCCACGTAGTCGACGTGTTCGCCCGCGACGGCGAGCGCTTCACCGGCAACCAGCTCGCCGTGTTCCACGACGCCGCCGACATCGACACCGGCGAGGCGCTCGCGCTCACCCGCGAGACCAACTTCTCGGAGTGCACGTTCGTCGGCGAGCAGACCGACGCCGGCCACGACGTCCGGATCTTCGACCCGGCAGAGGAGATCCCGTTCGCGGGCCACCCGACGCTCGGCACCGCGGCGGTGGTGCGGGAGGTGGTCGACGGGGACGCCGCGACGGGCGACGGGGAGGGAGCGAACGCCGTCGGCGACGATACCCCGACGGGCCGTGACGCCGGCCGCGACGAGCTGACGCTGAACCTCGGCGTCGGCCCGATCGACGTGTGGGTCGAACGCACTCGCACCGGTTCCGCCGGTGACGACGCCCGCGAGGCGTACTGGATGCGCCAGATCCCGCCCGAGTTCGGCGAGACGGTCCCCGCCGGGGTCGTCGCCGACGTGCTCGGTCTCGACACCGCCGATATCGACGCCGAGTACCCGGTTGAAGCCGTGTCGACCGGCCTCCCGACGCTGGTGGTCCCGCTCGCGTCGATCGACGCGGTCGAGCGGGCGGCTACGACCGAACCCGCGTACGCGGAGTTCATCGACGGATACGGCGGCCACAACGTCCTCGCGTTCGCCCGCGGCGGCGTCGACGGCGGCGACCTCCACGCGAGAGTGTTCGCCGACTGGGCTGGCGTCCCCGAGGACCCCGCGACCGGATCGGCGGCCGGCTGTCTCGCCGGATGGCTGCTCGAACACCGATACCTCGGGGACGGACCGGTCGCCGCGACCGTCGAGCAGGGGTACGAGATGGGGCGCCCGTCGCGGCTCCACCTCCGGGCCGAGCGCGACGCGGACGGCGAGCCGGCGATCGAGGTCGGCGGCGCGGTCGTCCCCGTCGCGGAGGGCCGACTGCTGTAGCCACGGGCCCGTACCGACTCAGACGCCGGGAACGAACGCCGTCACGCCGAGCGTCTCCAGCACCATCCACGCGATGAAGACCCCGTACAGCCCGAGCAGCGACACCGCCTCCGGACGGTCGAGTTCGAGGTCGGTCCGCGTGACGACGAGGAAGCCGAGCGTCGCGACGGTGAGAAACCCCATCATCGGGACGGCGGTGCCGAAGTCCAGCGCAACGGTGCCGCCCGGGACGAGCAGGACGCCGACCGGGACCGCCACGAGCAGGTCGAACGTGTTGCTCCCGAGGACGTTCGCGAGGCTCGTCGGCCCGCGGCCCGCGGCCGCCGCACGCACCGACACGACCGTGTCCGGCAGGCTGGTCCCCGCGGCGACGACCGTGAGCCCCCAGACGGCCGACGGAACGCCGAGGGCGGTTTCCAGCATGAGCGCCGCCTGCACGAGCGCCTCGACGCCGACGACGATGACGACGAGCGAGCCCGCGAGCAGGAGCCACTGACGGGCGGGGTCGACGTCGTTCACCTCGGGTGCCTCGTGGTCGGAGACGTCCTGCGACTGGATGAAGAGGTACACCGCGTACAGCCCGAGCGGGATGAGCGCGAGGGGCCGCGTCAGCGTCGACGTGAGTCCCTCGCCGACGGGCTGTGGCACGTAGATCACGCCCAGCGAGAAGGTGAGCAGCAGCACCGCGACCGCGAGCATGTAGAACTGCGTCTCCTTGTACACCACGTCCCGGTCCGCCTGTACCCCGCGACCGCGCAGGGCGCTCCAGCCGGGGATGACGAGGATGTTGAACACGGCGGAGCCGACGATGGCGCCGACGCCGAGGTCGAAGTCGCCGTGCAACAGTACCGACACCACGACGCTCGTCAGCTCCGGGAACGACGAGCCGACCGCGGCGATGACGGCCCCCTGCACGACCGCCGGGAGTCCGTAGTGGGCGCCGAGCCGTTCGCTCGCGGACTCCAGCCGACCGCCGGCGACCCAGACGACGGCGGTGCCGACGACCGCGAGCCCGACCGCCGGGAGCAGCGAAACCATACCCGAGGGCGAACCCGTCGGACCAAAAGCGCACCTGAACGTGACGACGACGGCGGGCGGGGTCCCCCACCCCGACTGCCCCGAGCGAGACGACTACGCGATGTCGCGGGACGTGTCGATGGCGACGCGCTCCTCGAGCTTCAGCTTCACCGTCTCGTCGAGCGCGCGCCCGCCCCGGAACTTCGGGACGGCGAGCTTGTTGACCACGTCCGAGCCGCGCACCTGCGTGTCGAGGTCCCACACCACGTCGGCGACGTGCTCCGTCATCGCGCGGTTCCGCGGATCGTCGTCCTGTTTCATGGCGTGGAGGAAGGCGACGCTCTCGGTGTTGACCATCGCGGTCTGTAGTTCGGTGAGGAACCGTCGGTACCGCGAGCGGTCGGCCCGCTCCAGCGGGTCGACCACGTCGACGACGAGGTTGGCGTTCTCGGGGAGCGCGCTGACGAGCCGGTTCGCCGCGTCCAGCGGGGCGTCCCCCCCGATGTCGCGAACGGTCGGGGTACCCACCGGAGACTCGGTCCGTTCGAGCGCGTCCTGTACGGCCTGATCCGAGCGCAGCGTCGTGAGATACAGCGTGCCGCGCGCGTCCGTGAGTTCGTACAGTAGCAGCTCCGACTGGCTCGCCGGGTCCGCCGAGAACAGCACGATACTGCCCGCCGGGATGCCGCCGTCGAGACGGCGGTCGAGCACGTCGATCCCGGTCGAGAGCCGATCCGTCATGCGGTCGGACAACGGTCCGGCGCGACATAACGGTTTCTCACACTCGTATCGGGTCGGTTTCACTCGGTCCTGTCCGCGGCTATCGCGTGCGCGGCCCGCGCGTACGCCTCGGCGACCCGCTCGTCCTCGAGCACGGGGTCGGGTCCGTTCGCCTCTCCATCTCGATCCGCGTGACCCGACGCGCGGGGCACACGAGCGACGACCGAGCACCCGAGGAGATCCCGCACACCCGGCGGAACGGCGGTCGATCGGGTCACGACGGCGCCCACGACGGGCGTGCCCAGTCGCCGGGCGACGGCGGCGGTCTTCGCGGCGCCGCGGAGCCCCGCCACACAGGGGTCGGTCACCAGCAGCGCGCCGTCGGCGACGCGCAACGGCGTGACCGCGTCCGGGGCGGCCCCCGCGGGACAGTCGACGAGCACGCGGGTGTCCCGCGGCGCCGACGCGGCGGTCGCCCGGAGCGACTCCCGACGGTCGCGGTCGCGGCCGTCGGTCGGCGCGGGGAGGATCCGGACCGCCGGCGCGACGCCGTCGGCAACTGCGACAGTCAGGGGCGACGCCTGGCGCTCCCGGTCGGGGTACGTGACACGCCGACGGACGCCGGAGAGCGCACCCAGATCCGGCAGATCCCAGTCGGCGTCGACCGCGACCGCGGGCGTTCCGTCGCCCCCGAACGCCCGAGCCAGCCCGAGTGCCGTCGTCGTCTTCCCCGTGCCGCCCTTCCCGCCGGTGACCGCGAGCATGGGCTGGCTGGGTCGCTATCCGGTTTCAACTCTCGCGGCACAGTCCTCGGCCGAGAACCGAGAGAATCGCCGGTCGGGATGGGGACGGACGAGCGGGGAAGCGCACGCGCCTGCGGCCCTCCCGTCCGGGGAACCGCCGCGTCCGTCGCGGTCCGCGCGTCAGTCGTGACAGCAGCCGCCGGCCTTCCCGCCGAAGTCGACGTCGAGCGGCTCCGAGATCGCCATGTTCAGCGCCTCGAGGCGGTCCTGGAGTTCGTCCTGCGCCTCGACGTACTCCCGCATCACCGGCAGGGAGTGTAGCTCCTGCTGGGCGGCCTGCACCTTCTCCATCGTCTCCTGGTCGGCCTGCCCGGCCTGTTTGGCGACCGCGAACTCCTGGCGGAGTCGTTCGAACTCGGAGATGCGTTCTTGCGCCTCCGCGTCGTTCTGCACGGCCGCCTTCGCCTCCTCGAATCGGCGATACGCGGGCGAGTCGGCGATCGCGTCGCCGAGATCCGCCGCCAGCGTCTCGACGGCGTCGTCGGCCGCGGGCGCCTCCGGCGCGTCGGTTTCGATGCTCATGAGCCGACTTGGGTTCGGTCGCTGTTAAGCCCCGCGGCTGTGGAACTGCGGGAGGAGCTACCACTCACGGTGTGCCCGTGGAGATCGCACCATCGAGGGGGCTGTACACGTCACGACACGAACGCGTAGCCGGCGGCGGCGACGGTGACGACGACCACCAGCACGGTCCAGTTTCGCGGCGTGTCGAGCGAGCCGTAGGGGCCGCCCTTGCGGGTGAACAGGTACGCGAAGTAGACGACCACCGGGGCGAGCCGGATCGGCGTCGACACCGGTACCCCGGCGAGGAGGTCGAGGCCGAGCGTCAACGCGAGCGCCCCCAGCGCCGCCGCCCCGGCGACCTCGAGGTCCTCGCGCGCGTCCGAGAGATCCATCTGTCGGTCGATGGACGAACTGCAAGTAATCGGTGTCGGTTCGGGATCGGCAGACCGGCGCTCGGCCGCCGTCCCACGTGCGACGAGTCGGGTTCGGTCCTCCGCGGGGTCGGCGCGTTACTCGTCCTCGAGCTCCTCGACGAGCTCGTCGGCGTCGACGTCGACGTCGTCCATGTCGACGTCGTCGAGGGCCTCCTCGATGTCCTCACCGCCCATGCCGCCGCCCATGCCGCCCATCATCCCGCCCATGCCGCCCATCATGCCGCCGGAACCGTCGATGACCTCCTCGACGACGACGCGGTCGAGGTCGAGACGACCCATGATGTCCTGCGCGATCTGCTGCTTCGAGAACATCCACTGCTGGTTCATCTGCATCATCGGCGTCGCCTCGATGTACAGCGTCCGCCTGTCGACCTCCTGCAGTTCGGTCTCGCGGTCGACCTCGCCGGTATCCTCGTCCTCGTGGGCCTCGACGGTGACCTCCTCCTCGACGGTCTCCTCCTCGATGCGGACCTCGGGGGTCTCCTCGAGGTACATGCCGATGAGGCCGGCGGCCTTCTCCTCGTCGTCGTCGACGCGCTCGAGGATCTCGTAGTCGTACTCGAGGTCGTCGCCGGCCAGCGGGTGGTTGAAGTCGACGCGCGAGCGCCCGCCGATCACCGTCTCGACGTAGCCTTGCTCGCCGTCGATGGTGACCTGCGCGCCGGGGTAGCGGTCGTCCTCGGGGATCTTCTCGGCGCTGATGGTGCGCACGTCGTCCGGGTCGAACTCGCCGAACCCCTCCTCGGCGGGGACGGTGACGACGTTCGTGTCGCCGACCGCCTTGCCGACGAGGTCCTCGTCGACGGAGTCGAACACGTGGCCCTCGCCGACGACGATGATGCGCGGCGAGAAGTCGTACTCGTCGTCGTCGATGCCGGCCTCCTCGGCGACCTCCTTGTGGGTCGTGTCGACGACGCGGCCCTCGTCCTCGTCCTCGCCGGGGACGGTCCGGACGGTGTAGTCCAGTCGGAGGAAGTCTCCGTTCTGGATCCCGTCGTCGGACTCCTCGCTCTCGACTGCGTCCTCGCTCGCCTCATCGCCGGCGTCGGCGGTCTCCTCCGCCTCAGCCTGCTCTTCTTCGCTCATGTGCGCATCGTCGCTCGTGCGCTTCTTAACACTCACGTTTCTGCCGGACGGACGAACTCCGCGACGACGGCGGGATCGGCCGACGATCCGCCGGAGGGCGTCCCCACGGACACGGCACCCTTTTGCGCGGCCGTCCCCACCGCGGTCGCATGTACGAAGTGGAGGTGAAGGTCCGGGCCGACCTCGACGAGGTCCGCACCCGGCTCACGGCGGCCGACGCGACCCGGCTCAGGCGCGTCCGCCAGGTCGACACGTACTACGACGCGCCCCATCGCGACTTCGGCGAGACCGACGAGGCGCTCCGGATCCGGCGCGAGACCGTCGCCGGCGTCGACGACAACGGGGACTGCGAGCCGACGGGCGGGAGCGCGGACACTGAGACGAGGATCGCCTACAAGGGCCCGCTCGTCGAGGCCGAGTCGAAGACGCGCGAGGAGTTCGAGACGGCCGTCGCCGACGGCGACGCGGTCGAGGGGCTTCTCGACGGGCTCGGGTTCTCGCCGGCGGCCACCGTCGAGAAGGACCGCGAGTTCCGCTCGGTCGACGGCTACACCGTCACGCTCGACGACGTGGCCGGGGTCGGCGAGTTCGTCGAGGTCGAACGCGAGGCGACCGAGGCGAACATCGAGTCGGCCCGCGAGGGCGCCTTCGCCGTCCTCCGGGAGCTGGGACTCGAGCCCGACGACCAGATCCGAACCTCGTACCTCGGGCTCCTGCTTCGGTCGCAAGATATGCCAAACGATTCTTCCGGGTAATCGGCCGGTCCGGAACTCTTTCCGCAAGTTATACTGCCGCCGAAATCCTCCGACCGACCAATGAGGAACATTCAGGTCTCCGAACTCGACCGGCGGGCGGTCGAGGATCAGGAGGTAGAGATCGTCGAGCGAAAGGGGATCGGCCACCCCGACTCCATCTGCGACGGGATCGCCGAGGCGGTTTCTCGCGGCCTCTCGCAGCTGTATCTCGACCGGGTCGGGAAGGTGCTCCACTACAACACCGACGAGACGCAGTTGGTCGCCGGCACCGCCGCGCCCTCCTACGGCGGCGGCGAGATGATCGAGCCGATCTACGTACTCATCGTCGGTCGTGCGACGCGGGAGTACGAGACCGACGACGGGCGGGAGCTGACGCTCCCCGTCGGTCGGGTCGCGCTGGAGTCCGCCCGCGAGTACCTCCGCGAGAACGTTCCGGAACTCGACGTCGGTACCGACATCGTCGTCGACGTGAAGCTCGGGGAGGGCTCCGGCGACCTGCAGGACGTCTTCGGGGAGGACGGCGTCCAGGTCCCGATGGCGAACGACACCTCCTTCGGCGTCGGCCACGCGCCCCTGACGGAGACCGAGCGGATCGTCCGCGAGGCCGAGCGCGCGCTCACCGGCTCGTACGCCGACGAACACCCCGAGATCGGCCCGGACGTGAAGATCATGGGCAAACGCGAGGGCGACCACATCGACATCACGGTCGCGGCGGCGATGATCGACGCGTACGTCGCCGACATCGACGACTACCGCGATGCGGTCGAGCGCGTCGAGGCGTTCGTCGTCGACCTCGCGGAGGGGTACACCGACCGGGAGGTGAGCGTCGCCGTCAACACCGCGGACGACCTCGAGGGGGGATCGATCTACCTGACGACGACCGGCACCTCCGCCGAACAGGGTGACGACGGCTCCGTCGGTCGCGGCAACCGTGCGAACGGCCTCATCACCCCGAACCGGCCGATGAGCATGGAGGCGACCTCCGGGAAGAACCCCGTCAACCACATCGGGAAGATCTACAACCTCCTCTCGACGGACATCGCGGAGGCCGTCGTCGAGGAGGTCGACGGCATCAGGGACCTGCAGGTCCGCCTGCTCTCGCAGATCGGCCGCCCCATCGACGAGCCTCACGTCGCCGACGCGCAGGTCATCACCGAGGAGGGCGTCGACATCGCGGACATCGAGGAGCAGGCGACCGCGATCATCGACGAGCGCCTCGCGAACGTCACCGACGTGACCCGCCGGGTCATCGAGGGCGAGCTGTCGACGTTCTGAGGCCCGGGGCGCCGACGGCTGCTCGTCGGCCGACCGACGCCGGTTTTCGCGTGCTCACGTTCTCGAAGCGGCCCCCACGGCACTGCGAGGTGCGTTTTTCGGAACGTGGTGTGAGACGACCGCGGTCACGGCACCGCTCACGGCGACCCCACGCTCTTCCCGGCCGACCGTCACTCGACCGGGACGGCACGGGGGTTCGACAGTTCACTCGGGGTCGACCCCGCCCTCGCCCGGCCACCCGAGCACGCGACGCGGCCCGACGGCGACCGCCGCGATCAGCGCCGGACCGACGACGAACCCGGCCCACGTGCCCAGCGCCACGAGCCCTGCGACGGCGAGTCCGACACGCGTCCGGGCGTCCATCTCCGCCGTCGGCCGCCGTGCGACGCGGAGGGCCCACCACCCACAGATCCCGGGGACGACGACGTACACCGCGGTGACGAGCGCGCCGGCCGAGGGGCCGGTCGCCGCGAGCGCGATCCCGATCTGGACGAGGGTGTTCACGGCGCCGGCGGCGACGAGGAGTCCACCGACTCCCAGCGCGTACCCCCCGACGGTATCGGCGACGGACCCCGTCCCGCGCGCGAGCAGCGCCCCCCCGCCCACGACCGCCACCACGAACGGGCCGACGGCGACGACGGGGTGTTGACCCTCCCACAGATGTGTCTCGACGAGGCTGAACGGCAAGGCGGCGTACTCGGCCGGGGTGAACGTCTCCCGGTACCCGACCGCGAGGCCAGCGGGCCCGCTCCGGTTCGCCGGCTCGTAGAGCGCGACGAGGTACGTCGTTCGCGACGACGTGTCCCGTTCGAGAGCCGCGGTCCCGTAGTTTGCCGACGGTCCGAACGGCTCGTACCCCGGCGTGTCAGGGCGCTCTCCCTCCACGACGACCGCACCCATTCCCTCAGGAACGGTGACCCCCGGTGGGGCGTCTCGCCCCTCGATTCCGGGCGCCATCACGACGAGCGATGGCGTGAACCGGCCGTCGACCGGCGTGAACGCGCTCACCCGGAGCCGCTCGTCCGGCTCGACCGTGACGCGGTAGTACTGCGCTCCGCCGCCGTCGATGTCGTCGTAGTACGACCACGACTTGGCCGCGTCGGTGACCGTGAGGGCCTCCGCGGGGCTGTCGTTGTCACCGGGGTCGCTCGGGACGTGCGCCGCGACGGGTGTCACGAGGAGCGCGACTGCGAGGAGAACGAGTCCGAGTCTGCGGTCCATCCCTTCAGGAGGAACGAACCGGGAGAACATCACTGTACCCACACCGGAAGCCGCGCGAACCGCCGACCCGGGCGGCCCCCGCCTCAGTCCCCGTCGAGTTCCCGCGCGAGGCGCGTCGCGATATCCGTGTCGGCCGACTCGACGAACCGGGCGACCTCCTCGCCCTCCTCGTCGAACACGATCACCGTCGGGATGAACTCGACGCCGTACTCGTCCATCCCCGGCCCCCGCTTCTCGCCGTCGACCCTCTCGACCGGGAACTGCTCGATGCGGTCGGCGGGGACCCCCGCGGCGTCGAGCGCGGCGGCGAACTCCGGAAGCTGTTCCGTGCAGTCGGGACACCAGTCGCCGCCCCATACCTTGTACGTCAGCCCGTTCGCGCCGAGCGCGGCCGCCACCTCCGGGTCGATCTCGTCGTCGGCGTCGGGAGTCATCGTCGCGAGCGTCGTACTCATGTGTTCAGGTGGGTCGTACGGCGGGTTAAGCGCGACGCCGCCGGCAGGACGGGTCCGGGTCTCGACTGAATTCGGTTGTGCGCTCGTGCGCGAGTACCGCCCGAGGGCTTGCCGCTGACTCGGGAGCATTTACGCGTCACGCCGGTACCGGGACCATGGACGATTCGGTACTCGACACCGTCGGCTCGCCGCTGGTCAGGGTCGACTCGCCGCCGGGCGCGACCGTGGCGGCGAAGCTGGAGTCGCGCAACCCCGGCGGCTCCGCGAAGGACCGTCCGGCGATGCGGATGATCGAGCGCGCCGAGGCGGACGGAACGCTCGAGCCGGGCGACGCGCTCGTGGAGCCGACCTCCGGGAACACCGGCATCGGCATCGCGATGGCCGGCGCCGCGAAGGGGTACGACGTGACCGTCGTGATGCCGGCCTCCAAGAGCCGGGAGCGCAGGCGGATCATGGCCGCCTACGGCGCCGAGCTGGAGCTCGTCGACGGCGGGATCGACGCCGCGAAGGAACGCGCCGACGAGCTGGAGGCCGAGGGGATGATCCAGCTCCGGCAGTTCGAGAACGGCGCCAACCCGGACGCCCACTACGAGACCACCGGCGTCGAGATCCTCGATCAACTGGACGGACGTGAGCCGGACGCGCTGGTCGCCGGCGTCGGCACCGGCGGCACGATCACCGGGATCGGGCGCCGTCTCCGTGAGTCGTTCCCCGAGATGGACGTGGTCGCCGTCGAGCCGGAGGACTCCGCGGTGCTGTCGGGGGAGGAGCCGACCGGCGACTCCTTCCAGGGGATGGGCCCCGGGTTCGTGAGCCCGAACCTCGACACGGACCTCCTCGACGGCGTGCTCACCGTCGGGGTCGACGAGGCGGAGGCCGAGTGCCGACGGCTCGCACGCGAGGAGGGGATCCTCGTCGGGCAGTCCTCGGGCGGCTCGAACCTCCGCGCCCGCGACGTGGCCGCGGCGTTCGCCGCCGGCGAGGGCCCCGGCTACCGCGACGTGGCGATCGAGGGCTGGGACCCACGATCGGACGACAGCGTCGGCGTCGCCGGCGACGACCCGCTGGTGCTCACCGTGTACTGGGACTCCGGCGAACGGTACATGTCCACCGGGTTGTTCGACTGAGGGCGACGGCGGATCGCCCTCGCTCGGACATCGGCGCAGTCGTCGACCGACTCAGTCGCCGACCGTTCCTGTCATCGTCCGCTCACTCGTCGTCCGCTCACTCGTCGAACTCCTCGCGGGTGACCCGGACGCCGACCGTCTCGTCCACGTCGCGGAGGTCGTACGCCGGCAGCTCGGCGCCGTCGCTTCGCGCGAGGTACATCGGCTCGACGAGCCGGCCGTCCTCCAACCCGTACAGCTTCAGGAACCGGTCGGTCTCCTCGCGGCGGACGGCGTCGTTGCGGACGGCGGTCGCCAGGTTCCGGGAGAGCCACTCGTCGCGGGTGATCGACGGCTCCCGTATCAGCACCTCGTCGACGAAGCGGACGAGGTACCAGTTGAGATCGTTACACAGCGACACCGCGGCGCCGAGGCTGACGGTGTCGAGGGCGATCGAGTTCTCGAACGGGGACCGGAGGTCGTACGTCGCGAGCGCCTCCCGCGCCGTCTCCCGGGAGAGCAGCTCGTAGCGCAGGTCGGTCTCGGGCTCGCCGACGAGACAGACCGTGGTCATACGTCCGGGTCGCCGCCGTCGGGCAAAGCGGTTACGCTCCGCGGGCGGCGCCGACGCCGGTGTGGACGGGACCGGCCTCGGCGTGGCCCCAGGCGGCGCTTCACACCCGCATCGACCGCCGGAGCGTCACGTCACTCCCCGGCGGCCCACTCCAGCGCCGCGCCGAGGTCGCGGTTCGGCGGCGAGCACGTGAAGTCTCGGCAGGCGTACGCCGTCGGGGCGCCGTCGCGAGCGCCGCGCCCGCGCCAGATAGGGGGTACCTCCGCGAGCCCGAGGTCGTCTGCCCAGTCGGCGACTTCGTCCGGAGTCGGCGGTCGCCGGGCGATCACCACCCCCGGGAGATAGCGGCTCGCGAGCGTGTCGCGCCACTCGTCGGGAAGCCCGTCGCACGCGAGCGTGAGCTCGAAGGGACCGCTCCGCTCGCGTGCGGCCGAAAGCGCCATCGTGACGTGCTCCAGCGGCGAGGCGGCCACGTCGTCCGCGTGGGTCGCGAGCGCGTCGCGGGCGACCGCGGCGAACTCCTCGTCGGGTGCGAACAGGTCGAGATCGAGCAGGAGCCGCGTCGCCACGCCGAGGCTGGAGGGGGTCGAGGCGTCGGTCGGCTCCTGCGGGCGAACGACCAGGTCCTCGCCGTCGTTCGGCGTCGCGTAGATCGTCCCGTCGTCGGCGTCGTGGAACGCGTCGACGATCGTCCGCCCGAGGTCGAGAGCGAACCCGAGGTGGTCGACGTCGCCGGTGACGCCGTACAGGTCGAGGGCGGCCCGCCCGAGGTACGCGTAGTCCTCGAGGTAGCCGTTCCCCTTCACCTCGCCCTCGCCGGCGGCGTCGCCCTCGCGTTCGATGTAGCGTCGGCTGAGGCGGTCGCCGTCCCAGAGGTGCTCGCGGACGAACCCGAGCGCGTCGACGCCCCGGTCCGCCAGTCGCGGGTCGAGCGTGTGGCCGGCGGCGGCGAACGCCGAGATCGCGAGCCCGTTCCACCCGGCGAGCACCTTCTCGTCGCGCGGCGGCCGTTCGCGAGTCGACTCCCGGTGGTCGAACAACGCCGTCCGGGCGCGCATCAGTCGCTCGCGGACCGTCTCGACCGGGAGATCGTACGCCTCCGCGAGGTCGTCGACGGGGGTCGCACGGGTGAGGACGGTTGTTCCGCCCTCGAAGTTACCGCCCGGCTCGACGCCGAACCGGTCGCACACCAGTTCCGCGTCGTCGGCCTCGAACTCGTGCTCGGCGGCCTCGAGGGCCTCGGAGACGGAGTCGGGCGTCCAGACGTAGAACTCGCCCTCGCCCTCCCCGGAGTCGGCGTCGAGGGTGCCGTAGAAGCCGCCGCCGGGGTGGGACAGCTCGCGATCGAGGAACGCGAGCGTCTCCCGAGCGACGGTCGCGTACTCGGGCCGATCGAGCAGGCGATGGGCGTCGAGGTAGACGCGAGCCAGCTCGGCGTTGTCGTACAGCATCTTCTCGAAGTGGGGGACGATCCACTCGCGGTCGGTGCAGTAGCGGTGGAACCCCCCGCCGATCTGGTCGTACAGTCCGCCCTCCGCCATCGCGTCGAGCGTCTCCACGGCGACGTTCAGCGGCTCCTTGCGCCCGCTCCGCGCGTACGCCTGCATGAGGAGATGGAGCCGCCCGGCCTGCGGGAACTTCGGCCCCTGCCGACCGAACCCGCCGTGTTCGCGGTCGGCGCTGCGGAGCGCGGCGGTGACGGCGTCCGAGAGCACGTCCGCGTCGGGGGCACCGTCGTCGGCCGCCGGCGCCTCGGCACCGTCCGCGTCGCCGGCACCCGTCGACTCCAGTTCGTCGCGGGCGGCGGCGGTCCACTGATCGGCGCGGGCTTCCATGTCCGCGCGCTGGTCCGGGTCGCTCCAGGAGTCCGCGATGTTGCGACACACCTCGAGGAAGCCGGGCATCCCGTCGCGACCGTCGCGCGGGAAGTAGGTCCCGACGTAGAACGGCTTCCCGTCGGGGGTGAGCCACACCGACAGCGGCCAGCCCCCGCGGCCGTTGACGAGCTGGTTCACCGTCTGGTACACCCGGTCCAGGTCGGGACGCTCCTCGCGGTCGACCTTCACGGGGACGAACCCGTCGTTGAGTACCTCCGCGACGGCGTCGTCCTCGAACGACTCCTCCTCCATCACGTGACACCAGTGACACGCCGAGTAGCCCACCGACAGGAAGACCGGTACGTCGCGCTCGCGGGCCGCAGCGAGCGCGTCGTCGTCCCACGGCTGCCAGTGGACTGGGTTGTCCGCGTGTTGGCGCAGGTACGGGCTGGCCTCCTCCTCCAGCCTGTTCCGCGCCGTCGGATCGCTCATTGCCGGTCGGTCGGCGGCGGGACGGATAAGCGGGGCGGCCGCGGGTCGTCACTCCCGCGGTCGACGGGCGAGAATCCACGAACGTGGGTATCGAATGGTGCTCAGAGAGTAAGGCTTACACGCCCGTGCAGTATCGCATCGACCATGTCCGAGACAGTGCTCCTCGTCGGGGGCGGCGGACGCGAACACGCCATCGCCCGCGCGGTCGCCGACGACGCCTCGCTGTACGCCTGTGCGAGCAATCGAAACCCCGGGATCGCGTCGCTCGCGGACGGGTTCGAGCAGATCGCCGAGCGCGACGCCGACGCCGTCGTCGACTACGCCGGGCGGGTCGGCGCGGACCTCGCGGTCATCGGCCCCGAGTCCGCGCTGGAGGCCGGCGTCGCCGACGCCCTCGACGACGCGGGCGTGTACACCTTCGGCCCGCGCGCCGAGGAGGCGCGCATCGAGACGGACAAGGCGTTCCAGCGCCGGTTCATGTCCGACAACGACGTTCCGGGGAACCCGGACTTCGCGACGTTCGATTCGGCGGAGGCGGCCGCCGAGTACGTCGAGGCGTACGACGGCGACGTGGCGGTCAAACCCGTCGGCCTCACCGGCGGGAAGGGCGTCCGTGTGACGGGCGACCAGTTGACGAGGGAGGCCGCGGTCGACTACGTTCTCGACGCCGAGTGGGACGAGTGGGTGATCGAGGAGCGCCTCGTCGGCGAGGAGTTCACGGTGCAGGCGTTCGTCGCGAACGGCGAGGTCCGAACCACGCCCGCGATCCAGGACCACAAGCGCGCCTACGAGGGCGACGAGGGCCCGAACACCGGCGGAATGGGGAGTTACTCCGACACGGACCTGACGCTCCCGTTCATGACCGACACGGAGTACGAGGCGGCCGTCGAGGTCGTCGAGGCCGTGGTCGACGCGCTCCCCGAGTACAAGGGCGTCCTCTACGGCCAGTTCATGCTCACCGCCGAGGGGCCGAAGGTCGTGGAGTTCAACGCGCGCTTCGGCGACCCGGAGGCGATGAACACCCTCCCCGTGCTCGATACCGCGTTCATCGACGTGTTGACGGCCGCCCGCGACGGCGAGTCGCTTCCGGAGCTGTCGTTCTCCGGCGAGGCCACCGTCTGCAAGTACGCGGTCCCCGCCGGCTACCCGGTCGAACCGGACGCCGGCGCTCGGATCGAGGTGAACGAGGACAGCGTCGGCGACGCGTTGCTGTTCTACGCCAGCGTCGACCAGCGCGAGGACGGCCTGTTCACGACCACCTCGCGCTCGTTCGCGGTTGTCGGACGGGGTGACTCCATCGCCGCGGCCGAGGCGGACGCCGAGGACGCGCTGTCGATGGTCGACGACGGGTTCCACGTGCGCCACGACATCGGCACCGCGGAGCTGGTCCAGTCGCGGATCGACCACATGGCGCGGCTTCGCGACGAGTAGCCCGGTCCGACCGGATCCCGGACGGGTGAATGTTTTTGTCGTTGTCACGTCTATCCGAACTCATGCGATACCTCCGCCGACGCGCGCTCGCTGCCGCCGTCGTGCTCGTCACGGTCCTCGCCAGCCTCATCGCGCTCCCGTCGCTCCCCGAGCGGGTTGCGACCCACTGGAACGCGGCGGGACGGCCCGACGACACGATGCCGCGGCTCCTCGGAGCGTTCGTCCTCCCCGCGATCACCGCGGGGGTGGTCGCCCTGTTGTACGTCGCCCCGCGGTTCGACCCTCGTCACGAGGAGGTCGAGTCGTTTCGCGGGCCCTTCGAGTGGTTCGTCGTCGTCGTCGCGGCGTTCCTCGCGTGCGTCCACGGCGCGGTGCTGGCGTGGAACCTCGGCGGTTCGTTCCCGTTCAACGCCGCCATCGCGCTCCCGCTGGCCGGGCTGTTCCTCGCCCTCGGGGAGCTGCTCGCCCGCGCCGAGCCGAACTGGACCGTCGGTATTCGGACGCGTTGGACGCTCTCGAACGAGACCGTGTGGCGTGAGACGCACAGCCGCGGCGCATGGGCGTTCGGTGCGCTCGGCGCCCTCACGCTGGTCGCGGTGGCGGTTCCGGGGCTGCTGTTCCCGATCGTGCTCGGCGGCGCACTGTCGGTCGCCGCGTACACGACGCTGTACTCGTACGTCGCGTACCGTCGTCGGTCGACGGCATAGCGGGGGATCGCCTCGCGATCCGAGTCGGGTTCGGAACCGTGGTCGAACTCGGGGATCGGCCCCCGCGTCGGCGACGGACGCACGAGATTGATAACGCCCGGCGGCCACGTCCACACGTGAGCACCGACGACGCCAGCGACCCCGCGACCGCCGGCGGCGACGCCGACGCCGGCCACGACGCCGCCGCGACCGCGGACGACGGCGCGACTCGGCCGGCCAGGTACGACCGTGTGGAGCGTCACGAGACCCCCGGCGGGCGCAACTCCCTTCGACACTGGACCGACGCGAAGTCGCCGCTGACGGTCGCGCTCAACTACCTCGCCGTCTGGCTGATCCGGATCTCCCCGAGCCTCCGGCTGAAGAACTGGCTCCTCCGGCGCCTCGGGGCCACCGTCGGCGAGGGCGTCTCGTGGGGGCTGGAGGCGACGCCGGACGTGTTCTGGCCCGAGCGGATCACGCTGGGGGACGACGCCGTCGTCGGCTACGACTCGGTGCTGTTGTGTCACGAGTTCCTGCAGGACGAGTACCGCCTCGGCGACGTGGTCGTCGGCGACCGGGCGATGCTCGGCGCGAAGGTGACGGTGCTTCCGGGCGTCCACATCGGCGAGGACGCACAGGTCGCGGCGAACTCCCTCGTCGCCGACGACGTGCCGCCGGGGAAGACCGTCGCCGGCGTCCCGGCGGAGCCGGTCGAGGAGGAGACGGGCGACGGCGACGAGAACGCGAACTGAGCGTCGAGCGGGTTCCGCTACTCTCGAATGCGGACGACGCCCTCGGTGAACGCGCGCCGATTCGGCACGACGTACTCCGCGCCGTCGCTTTCCACGTGCGTGACGAACACGCTCACCTCCTGAACGACGCCGTCGGTGTCGCCGATGCGGACGCGGTCGCCGATGCTGTACGGCTGTTCGAGCAGGAGGTAGAAGCCGGCCGCCCCAGACGCGAGCAGGTCACGGAACGCGAGGCCGCCGAACAGCACGATCGCGAAGCCGTACGTGGCCAGGAGGACGACCAGCGCGACGGTGTCGACGCCGATCTGTCCGAGCGCGATGAGCACCGCGATGAACACCACCGACCACTTGGCGATCCCGGGGAGGATCCCGGCCTGCGGGAGCTTCACGCCGCGCAGCCGCTCGTCGATCAACAGTTCGACCTTGTCGCCGACGACGAGACCGACGATGAGCACGAGGACGGCGAGAAACAGCGACGGAAGGAAGCCCGCGGTTCGGTTCCAGAAGGCGGCGATGTACTCCACGCGAGCGATCGTCAGCGCGACGATGAGCCCGAGGATGAAGATGAAGTACCCCGAGAGGTTCGCGAGGAGCGAGACCGTCGAGGTGCCGAACTCGCGGGCGGTTCGCTCGAAGGCCGTCCCCTCGATCGTCTCGGGGACGCCCGCGCCGACGAGGATCCGGCGGTTCACGCGAACGACGAGGTAGCCGAGGAACGCGGCGAGCACGACCACGCCGAGCGCCAGCCACAGGCGCGCCGGAAGGCTGAGCAACGCGGACCGAACCACCTCGCCCGCGGACTGGAGCGGCGGCAATGTGCCCGGGCGGGCACGTACCGCCGCCGACAGCACGGACTCGACGGTGGGGGTGGGACTCGTATCGATCATGCGTCAGTACTCCTCCGGATCCAGTTCGAGGATGAGCTGTCCGCGCTTGAACGCGCGGACGAGCCCGTCCGACTCCGAGAGCACGATCGCGATGGCGTTCGTGTCACGGGTGATGGCGCCGCCGGCCATGTGGCGGGCGCCCAGCCCCTTCGGGATGTCGACGCCCTCAGCGCCCGGTTCGAGGTAGCGGTACGCCGAGACGATCTTCCCCGAGTCGCTGATGACGAACGCGCCGTCGAGGCGGGAGAACTCCTTGAGCATCACGTTCACGATGGGGTCGCCGACGTGGACGTGGCTCTTCTCGAAGGGGTTGTAGCTCAGCGGACGCGACTTGTTCATCACCTTGCCCGCGTCGCCGACGACGAACAGCGCGCCCACGGGTTTGCCCTTCTGCCCCTTCTTTCCCAACTCGATCGCCACGTCGAACACGTCGCGCACGACCGAGGGATCCGGGCGGGAGTTGGCGAAGAGATCGTAGATCCCCGAGTGCATCGACTCCGTGACGGGCGTGCGGATCACGGCGTCGATCGAGTCGCCGAACACGCCGACCGCACACGCGACCACGTCGCCGTCCGCACAGAAGCCGTGGTCCATCGCGCCCTCGACGCCGAAGCGGATCCGGTCGCGGACGTTGTCGAACTCCAGCGGGAGTTCGACGTAGTGCTCGGCGTCGTGGTCGTTCTCCTGGGCGACGACGACGACCGACTCGCCGTCGACCTCGCGGTAGTCCTCGTACGTCGATCCGGTCGGTGAGAAGAGGAACACCCCATCGACATCCGCGGCGAGATCGGCGAGGAGGTCGGCCGATGAAGTCATTGTCGTATCGTTTCGGGGCGCGTTCATATCGGTTTCGGCACCGTCATGCGGCCGTCTTGCGTTCGCGGCCATCGACGGCCGTCGCGTACACCGGTTCGCTCGAGGCGCTCTCTTCGACCGACTCAACGCGGACTCACGGGTCGCTCCGCTCTCCGTTCGTCTTTGGAGGGGCTCACCTCGGTCACGCCTCTCACTGCGCGGGACCGGATTCGAACCGCGGTCGTTCCGCTCGCGTCCGCTCGCTTCACTCCCTGCCTCGACTCCGCTCCGTGCCGATTCCCACGGCTCTCCAGTTCGGTCGAGCCGGAGAATTCGCGGGACCGGATTCGAACCGGAGCGAGACGGTCGCTCACTTCGTTCGCGCTGCGACTCGCAGGGTTCAGGAATCCGGGCCTGCTCGTTCACTCGCTTCACTCCGTTCCGCTCGCTCACTGCGCGGGACCGGATTCGAACCGGCGGACCTCTACAGGACAGCGTCCTAAGCGCTGCGCCGTTGGCCTGGCTTGGCTACCCGCGCTCGCCACACAGTATCCAGAATCGCGGTAAGTAGCTGTCGGACCGAGGCGACACGATTTATGCTCGCCCGCTCCCTACGACACGTCCATGTACCGCGCCAGCGACGAGGTGGAGAACGAGGAGTGGCTCTCGCGGCTCCACCGGGCCGCCGAATCGCTGGAGCTGTCCGCGGAGGCCCGCTCGAACGCGACCGACATGTTCCTCTCCGAGGTTCCCGAGGACGACCGGTCGAAGCCCGCGATGGCCGCGGCCGCGCTGTACGCCGGCGCGCTCATCGCCGGCGACGAGCGCCCCCAGACCGCGGTCGCCGAGGCGATGGACGTGACTCGTCTCTCCGTTCAACAACACTGGAAGGACGTCCTTGAGGACGCCGGGTTCCGGCCACCGTCGTGGTGAGGCGGCGACGCACGCCTCGCCGGAATGGGCACGGCCGCCGCCGGTGACGACGGCGCGACCGTCGTCCGGGTTCGAACGTTACTCCGTGAGCAGCCGATACGCGAGCAGCGCCAGCCCCGTGAACCCGACCAGTTGCCCGAGGAGGAACAGCGCGCCGCCGACGTACGCGAGTTCGCTGCTCGGGTCCCGGCCGGCCAGCCGGATCGCCTGATAGCCGAGCAGAAGCGCGACGACGCCGACGAGGATCAGCTGCGTCGACCGCGATCGCCGGGCCAACCAGTCGATCGCGACGTCGAACTCGACCATCGCCCCGTCACTCCGCGTCCGGGGGCTCGGTTCCGCGACCCTCGCGATCCGGCGTGCGGTTGCCGTGGCGGTCGATCTCGCCGCGGACGATCCGCGTCGACGAGATCCGATCGCCGTCCTCGGCGGGCACGTGGTCGACGACCTCGATCCGAAGGCTGGGCAGCCCCTTCTGTTCGCGGATCTCGTTGACCCGCTCGCCGCCCGACTGGGTCTCCGGGGAGACGATCAGCGCGTCGAACCCCGGCTCGACGGCGATCCCCGTCGGCTTCGTCAGCTCGCGGATCTCGTAGTCGCGGCCGTGATCGGCGGCGATCGGGGCGATCTCGTCGTCGAGGTCGCGCTTGCGGTCGGCGAACGGGCGGACGTACCGGTCCGTGTGGCGTGTCTCGGGAGCCAACTCGTCGGAGGTGAGGCCGACGGTGAGGTCCCCGAGCTCGAACGCGCGCTCGAACAGCGCGCGGTGGCCGTCGTGAACCGGGTCGAATGTCCCGCCCAGCGCGACGTTCATACCCGGCCGTGGACGCGGCGACACCTAAAGGCGACGTTAGTCCTCGTCCCGTTCGGTCTCGACGGAGATGCTGACCGGCTCGTTCGTTTCCCCGGCGAGCTCGCCGTCCCCCGCCAGCCGTGAGTCGAGGGTGAACACGGCGTTCAGTTGGTCCTGCACCTGCCCGATCGCGCCCTCGACGAGCGCGGCCGGCTCGATCGCCTCGTACTCGTACGGGTTGTTTCCGGCCCCCGCGGACTCCCGCTTCGTTCGGCTGACCGTCCCCTCGTCGTGGAACTCCGCGAGCGCCTCGCGGACGGTGCTCGGATACAGCCCTGTCCCGTCGGCGACCTCCTCGCTCGTGGAGCCGGGCTGCTCGCGGAGGTGCACGTAGATCCGCGCCCGCGTCTCGGTGTCCAGCAGCCACGCCAACAGGTCGACGATACGCTCGTCGAAGCCGTCGGCGACGTCGGCCGCGCTCGACTCGAGCCGCTGTGCGGCCTCGCGCAGCTCCTCGCGGGGGGCGTCCTCGTCGTCGCCGTCCGTCTCGCCGCCGTCCTCGGGGGCCTTGTCGGTAGCCATGTGTCCCATCTCCGCGGTCAGAACTCCGCAGGGAAAACCCCGTCGCCGACACCGACTTCGGCCGGTCGGACGGCACGGATACGGCGGGTCAGGCGTCGTGCTCGTCGATCAGGAGATCGCGGCACAGCGCGTCGATGCCCCGTTCCTCGCGGATCCGGCGCTGGCGCGAGGCGCCCGACTCGCGCTCGAAGAGGAACCGCAACCCCTCGACGCCGAGGCGGTCGCACTCGCGGTCGACGACCGTCGGCAGGTCGACCACCGATTCGCCGTCGCGGCCGACGAAGTCGGCGTCGCGGCCGTGGCGCATCGCGCGCCACTTGTTCTCGTCGAGCAGTTCGCGACGGAGCCCGCCGGCGTGACCGTGGCTCCCGGCGCCATCCGAACCACTCACGCCGGCGTCGTCGACGGTCGGGTCGGCCTCGTCCTCGTAGCGCTCCGCGAGGTCGACGACGAGCGCGTGAACGTACTCCACGAACGCACAGACCACGTCGGGGTCGGACTGTCCGTCCGGCGTGCGCACCTCGACGGTGCCGTGACCGGTGTGCGGGCGCACGTCGAACCAGAGCTCGCCGCGGTCCTCGATCGACCCGTGCTCGACCATGCGCCGCTCGAAGGCGTCGTACGCCGCGAAATCGGAGAAGTGGCCGGGCATCCCCGTGTTCGGGAGGTTCTCGAACACCTTCGCCCGGGCGGACGCGAGGCCGGTGTCGAAGCCGTTCCAGAACGGGGAGTTCGCCGACAGCGCCAACAGCGGCGGGAGGAACCAGCGGACGCGATTGGCGATCCACGTCGCCTTGTCCGCGTCGTCGACGCCGACGTGGACGTGGAGTCCGGCGGTCGTGTTGCGGTGTTGGGGATACTGGATCCGGTCCAACTGCGACCGGTAGCGAGGCTTCTCCGCGTGGTCGAGTTCTCGCCAGACCGCCGCCGGGTGGAGCCCGGCGCCGGCGATCTGGAGGTCGTAGGACTCGGCGTGGTCGACGAGGGCGTCCCGAGCCGCGCGCACGTGCTCGCGAATCGACTCTGGGTCCTCGATCAGGGGAGTCTGGGTCTCGACGACGGACTTGAACAGTTCGTGATCGATGCGTCCACGCAGCGGCTCGGGGGGCTCGCGGTCGCCGTACACGAGCTGATCGCTCCCGGAGGTCGGCCGCCCGTCGCCGTCGACGACGTAGAACTCCTCCTCGACTCCAAGCGTGCCCATCCGCTCGAACGCCGACGCCGAACCCGTGTCCATCGCCGACGGCTTCGGCGTGCGGTGGTATATATCTCGGGAAACCGGCCCCCGTACGTGGCGTCGTACCGACGTGACTCTTCGACGGGGGGTGGGCGGGCTGAGACGAACGTTCAAACCGGATAACGGCACCATGACCACCCGGACGTGGGGACGTCGGGTCGGGTGACGGGACCGGACGTGTAGTCCGCGTAGCCGCGCCGAGGCGCGGCCGAGCGATCGATGACGCCGTTCGAAGCGCGAACGGAGACGGCGAGCGTGTTCAGCGGCGGCGTTATCGCGGCGTCGCGACGACTCCGAGGTGGTCCTCGTGGAAGCGGTCGAGCGACCGAGTCTCCAGTACCTCGTAGGTCGACTTCAGGCCCGCAAGCACGTCGTCGAACACGGCGTCGGGAGCGGCGGCGACGTCCTCCGAGCGCGCCTTCACCGCCAGCAGGAGCCGGCCGTCGTCGGCGAGGAACCGTCGGTTCTCGACCGCCACGTCGGCCTGTCCGCGGGTCGCGACGTCCTGCACGAGTACGTCGCAGTCGGCCTCGACGACGTGCGCGTACGTCTCGGGCCGTCGAGCGTCCTTGAGCAGCGGGAAGAGGCTGGACCGCGGCTCGCAGGCGTCGAGCAGGTCGCGCACCGGGCGCGGCGAGAACTCCACGGCGTAGGTCGGCCCGGCGAAGTCCGCGACGTGGCTGACGGTGGTACCGTTCGCGGCGCCGAGATACAGCACCGTCTCGCCTCCGGACAGTCCCGTGTCCATCCCGAGTTCGAGCATGCCGCCGAGCTTCGACCG
>Ga0207733_100109_pt1 | contig 80344 bp, 81 predicted proteins | sample A23P3SouthBayCA_FD_187735 | JGI IMG/M metagenome (GOLD analysis project Ga0207733, IMG submission 187735) | Aerobic enrichment media microbial communities from Eden Landing Ponds, California, USA - A23 P3 (SPAdes) | ecosystem: Environmental > Aquatic > Marine > Unclassified | place: Emeryville...
CCCACTCCGACGCCCACGCCTGAGGTAACTCCTACCCCCACTCCGACCCGGACTCCCGAGGTGACGCCCACCCCAACTCCGACGCCCACGCCTGAGGTAACTCCTACCCCCACTCCGACCCGGACTCCCGAGGTGACGCCCACCCCAACTCCGACCTTGTCGTCGGCGCCGATTCCAACCGAAACGCCGAACGAGTCGCCCGCCGTCGCGGACGATAGGACGGCACCGTCCACCGGAACGCCGCCTGGGACGGCGGCCGACGGTCCCGGGTTCGGCCCGGCTGCAGCCCTAGTCGCGCTGTTGCTGGCGGCCGTCTTCTCCCGGCGGCGGCCCTGAACGCCGGGTCCGGCGCCGTCGAACAGGTTCGGTATCTTACAAAATCGCGTTTCAGCGAATCCTTTTGAGACTGGGACTGTACGTTTCGGATATGAGCGGAGCACGCGACGAGGCCAGCGAGGAAGTCGGTGCCGCCGAGGTCGACCCGGCGGAGGCGTTCGGCGTCGTCGCCAACGAGACGCGTCTGGACATCCTGGAGGCGCTGTGGCGCGCCGACGAGCGGCCCGTGAGCTTCTCGGCGCTGCACGACGAAGTTGCGATGCGCGACAGCGCGCAGTTCAACTACCACCTCCAGCAGCTCACCGACCAGTTCGTCGCCAAACGCGAGGCGGGCTACGACCTGCGCCACGCCGGCGCCCAGGTCGTCCGTGCGGTCCGCGCGGGTACCTTCACCCACCGACCCGACGTCGACCCCTTCGCGGTCGAGGGGGCCTGCACCCGCTGTGGCGGCGGCCTCGAAGCGCGCTACGCCGACGAGCAGTTCCGGGTCGACTGCGTCGACTGCGGCAAGTCCCACGGCGAGTACGAGTTCCCGCCCGGCGGGCTGGTCGACCGCTCGAACGCGGAGATCGCCACCGCCTTCGACGAGCGCGTCCGGCACCTCCACTGCCTCGCGGCGGACGGCGTCTGCCCGTCCTGCGCCGGCCGCATCCACACCGAGATCGTCCGCGGCGGCGACTGCTGTCTCGACGTGTCCCTGCGGGCCGAACACGTCTGCGAGCGCTGTCGCAACGAACTCTGCTCGCCGGTCGGCCTCGTCTTGCTCGACGAGTCGGTCGTCGCGGGCTTCTACGACGACCACGGGATCGACCTGTCCTCGCGTCCGTACTGGACTCTGCCGTGGTGCGTCGACGACGAGTACACGACCGTCGAGCGCGCCGACCCCTGGCGCGTCACCGTCGAGATCCCGCTGGCCGACGACCGCCTGACGGTCACGCTGGACGGCGACCTCGACGTGGTCGACAGCGACACGCGGTCGTGCGAGGGGTAATCCCGGCGCGCACCCACCGCGTCCACTTCCCCGCCCCAACCTGCTCCCCACGCCCGCGCGACGGACCCCGCCCGGCGCTCACGGTAAGCTGGCGTTACTAGCGAACCGACGTTACGCCGTAACAATCATACTGGTGGACATCAAACCCACGCGGTATTCGAATGGTGGATCGCGAACAGACGCAGGCGGGGGGGCCATCGGGGGCGGGGTCGCGACTCGGTGCGGCTGACCGGGGGCAGACACTTCACGATTACACGATCGGGATCAGTCTGTTCATCATCACCGTCAGCACCGTGCTCGTCGGGCTGTTCGGGTTCGTCGGGCCGCTGTCGACGGGCGTGGGGAGCGAGGAAGTGTCGCAATCAGAACGGGTCTCGACGGCGCTGGTCCAGAACCTCTCGACCGGTCGCCAGCCCAACGAATTGCGGGCCGACCTGTTGACGACGGCTCTCTCGCGCTCGGAGACGGAGTTGCGGACGCGATGGGGGCTCGAACGGTCGACGAACTTGAACGTCACGTTCACGACGTTGAACGGGAGTCGGATCGTGACCAGTGGCGGGACGAAGCTCGCAGCCGGCTCGAACTACGGGGGCAACGCGGCCGGGGCCACGGCCCGGATCGTACAGTTCGACGACGAAACCTGTCGGCCGGCGTGTCGACTCACCGTGAGGACGTGGTAACGTGTTCGACGACAGCCGTGGACAGGCGTTCACGCTCGAGGGGTTGGCGGCGTCGCTCGTGTTGCTCGGCGCGTTGCTCTTCGCGCTCCAGGCGGTCGTCGTGACCCCGACAACCAGCGGCGACGTCGACCAGTCCAGTCAGGTCGATCTCCGACAGCAGGCCGACGACGTGCTCCTGCTGAGCGCCCGTTCCGACGGCACGGACCTCTCGTCGCTCGTCCGAAACTGGTCGCAGAGCCAGCGGACGTTCGCCGGCGCCGTCAACCCCCGGATCGGGTACGGTCCGAAGCCGCTACCCGGGACCCTCGGCGTCATGCTGAATCGGACGTTCACCCAGCGGTCGCACTTCTTCAACCTCGAGATCTCCTACCGCCCCGGTGCCCTCGGGAACGAGACCGACCCCATCCCGGTTGCGTACCGCGGCGAGCCGTCTGACGACGCCGTCGCCGCGAGCTACACCGTCACGCTCTACGACAACCAGACGCTGACTGCGCCCAACGTCTCGCGAAACGTCGAGCTCTGGCAGTACGACACGAACGCCACCAACAGCGAGGACGGCTACTACCCGATCCCCAACGCCGTCGATGGACCGATCTACAACGTGGTGGAGGTGCGCATCGTCGTATGGTGACCGAAGCCACGCGCCAGCGGGCGCAGATGATACTGATCGGCGCCGTCACGTTCGCGGCCATCATCATCGGACTGACCGTCATCATCAACAGCTACTTCGTGACCCAGAGCGGCGTCGTGTCGGACGTCTCCCCGCAGATCGACGAGGCCAACGAGTTCGAGTACGAGTCGCGCAAGGGCGTCCGCTCGCTCGTCGTCCGGCTCAACCACCGCCACCGGAACCTCTCGGCGACGGATCTCGCCACGGTCATCTCGCGCAACGTGACCGTCTACAGGGAACTGATCGGCGAGTCGTACGCCGGTTCACGCGGCGAGTACGTCACGATATCGTACGTCAACGACAGCTCCCGGTTCGGGTCGCGGGTCGTCCAGAGCGCCGACGGCAACGTCACCTCGGACGCCGATCAGGGTGAGTGGGTGATCGGGAACCCCTCCGAGACGAGCAACCTCGGGTGGTTCACGATGAACGTGAACCTTCAGGAGACGAGCGACGCACCCACGTGGATCAACGTCACCAACGCGAGTTCCCACTGGGTCAACGTCTCGATGCGCAGGACGACCGCGGGATCGGGGGAGAACCTCAGAGTCACGTCGAACGTCAGCAGCGCGGGGAACAGTTCGACGCTCTGTGACCCCTCGCGCGACCGCGTACTGCTCGACCTGGTCGACGGATCGACGTTCACCAGCGACTGCCGGTTCAACGCGACGACAGCCATCGCGCCGCCCTACCGGGTCTCGGTGTCCGGCGGTAAAAACGCGGTCGCCAAGTACGAGGTCGTCTACAACGAGACGGTCGAGTCTACGTACTACGAGGAGTGTAGCTCGTCGATCTCGCGGACCCAGCCCTGTCGGACCCCGGCGGTCTGGGTCGCGAACGTGACGACGCAGTTCAGCGGGAGCGAGCTCACCTACGCGAACGAGTACAACATCACAGTGTACGAGGAGGCACGATGAACCACGGATTCACCGATCGAGGCGCCTCGACACAGATCTCCCACGTGTTCGGTATCGCGATCACCACGCTTCTCATCGTCGTGCTGGTGAGCGGCGTCACCGGGTTCGTCCAGGACGAGCGGGCCGCGGTCGCCGACTCGCAGCTGGAGACGGTCGGAAACCAGCTCGCCTCGCAGGTCGAACGGGTCGACGAGCTCGGACAGCACGGCGGGAACGTCTCCGTCGAGACCACGGTCGACTCGACCGTCATCGGGAGCGACTACCGGGTGCGGATCGCCGACGGGGACGCGTGTCAGACCGGCACGTTCCACACCGACTCCTGTCTCGTGCTCGTCGCGACCGGAATCGACGCGAGCGCGAAAGTCCCGTTGAACCTCTCGACCGACGTGGGGATCGACGCCGACAGCGGCGGTCGGTTCCGGCTCAGCGTCGTCGACTCCCCCGCGAGCACCGGGACGGTCCAACCGCTCGTCGACCGCCAGATCAGGATCGGGGTCGGCCGCTCGTTCGAGGTCGACCGCTTCGGGACGGTCGTCAGCCCGGTCAACCGCCCGCCGATCGCGAAGTTCACGTTTTCGCCCGGGATGCCCCGGAGCGGCACCCCGATACGCTTCGAGGCGGGCGAATCGTTCGACGCGGACGGGGAGATCGTCGCCTACAAGTGGGACTTCGGTGACGACGGGACGTTCGACGCCCTCGGGCGCAACCTCTCGCGATCGCTCGCTCCCGGCCCCCACGAGGTGACGCTGCGGGTCGTCGACAACGAGGGCGGGACCACCAACGTCACGCGGCGTCTCAGGGTCTCCGGCCTGGCGTACGGCGACGATCTGGACGACACGAACGACGGCGCGGACGACGTCGACGAGAGCGCGCTCACGTTCACCGTCACGAACGAGTACCCCGACACGGTCGACACGTCGGTCGAGATCGTCGAGATCCTCGTCGATCCGAAGGACGACTCGCTGACGAGCCTCGAAAACGACTGTACCGGCAGTGACTGCCTGTTCGGCGACTCGGACAACGACGAGGAGGTCCTCGTCGACGACGGGGACGACGGGGACATCGATTCGCGGACCGCGACGAACAGCTACGTCCCGGCCGGCGGCCAGATAATCGAACTCGAGGACCCGGTCCGCGTGTCTGACGGCGACAGCGCCAGGTTCTGGGTCGGCCAGTTCGCCGCCAACGAGCTGAGCGACGCCTTCGAGATCGGCGTCCGGTACCGGGTCGACGGCCAGATGAACTCGACCGTGTTCACCGACGTCCCCGGGAGCCCCAACGTCGATGACGTTCAGATCGAACACGACGCGGACGACGATATCCACCTCGTCGTCCTCGCGGACCGGGAACTGGACACGATCGAGTTCGACCTCGGCGGCGACCTGAGCGGGACCGCGACGGACATCGACGACACGACCGCCGTCGGCGACCAGTACCGACACGAACTGAACCAGATCGGGTCGCTCTCCAGCGGGACCGTGAAGGCGAACCTCACCGTCGCCGAGGCGGACGGCGTCCCCGCGTTCGAGACGCGCGGGTCGAAGACGATAAACGAGTCGCTGGCGATCCTGAGCGGCGACTACGTCTGGGAGTCCGCCGGCGACTGGGACGGGGCGACCGGCTCCGAGGGCGTCGTCCACGCGTCGTTCGGCGACCGCCAGAGCGACCGGCTCGCGCTGGGGTATCCCGCCGCCGACCAGTTCGGGTCGGGACTCGCGGGCTACTGGTCGCTGGACGGGACGGCCGACGACGCCTCGGGATCGGGACTCTCGGGGTCGATGGTCGGCGGTCCGGGAAGCGACCTGGGCGTCTTCGGGACGTCGAGCTACCAGTTCGACGGGAACGACGATTACGTCGGCATCGGAGACGACCTCGGGGACATCCACAGAGGGACATCGTCACTCTCGGCGTGGATCCAGACGACCGATTCCGGGCACCCGCAGATGTGGCAGTCTCCGGGCATCCTGGGCGTCGAAGAGTACGGGGGGGGTAACGACATCTTCTGGGGATGGATCGACCAGTTCGGCCAGATAGGGATTCAGGCGGGAGACGGCGCAGCCGCGATGAGTTCGACGGAGATCGACGACGGGCAGTGGCACCACGTCGCCATGACGTACGACGCTTCGACGGGCCAGGCACGGGTGTTCGTCGACGGCGATCTCGAGGATTCCGTGACGACTAGAACGGGGCCGATAACCACGGACTTCGGTAGTATCGGTCGTATCGAGGACACTGCCGGTTCCCCCGAGTACTTCGACGGGAGACTCGACGAAGTCCGGTCGTACGACCGGGTCCTTTCACCGTCGGCGGTCGAAGAGATCGCCGACCTGAACGGGACGTTGACGACGGGGTGGCAGTCCGGCACCCAGCCACTGGGTCCGTCGAACGCCAGCCTGCAGTACGACGCCGACATCCCGGCGTCGACTTCGATCAACGCGACGGTGCTCGCCGATTACGACGACGACGGGACGTTCGACGAACGTAGCGACGTGATCGAACTCAGCGACGGGCAGAACGCGGTCGACGTGACCGGCCTCTCCGGGACGGCGCAGGACTTCAGGCTCGAGATCGAACTGGGATCGGACTCGGTGGTCAAATCGCCGGCGCTCAAACGGGTCGGCCTCACGGAGGACGCATGAGACTGCACCGCGACGAACGCGGCGTTCGGAATCTGGTCGGGTTCACCCTCACGTTCGCGATCATCATCGTCGCCGTCGGGGTGGCGGGGACGACCGGGTACCAGCAACTCGGCGACCTGAGCCGGAACGAACAGCTCGACAACGCGGAGTCTGCGATGGAACTGGTCGCCTCGGACGTTCGGCAACTGGAGAGCAGCCAGGCCGTCGTGCGGACGAACGACCTGTCGCTGTCGGGCGGGTCGCTGACGGTGCTCGACGGACCGACGATGCGCGTCAGGGCCGAGAACACCGATTTCGACCGGACGTTCGACATCGGTGGCCTCCAGTACGGCTACGAGCGGTCGACGATCACCGTCGAGAACGGCGGCGTATTCTGGACGAACGGCGAGGGGCACACGGCGACCGTCGACCGGCCGCGGCTCACCTGTACCGACGACCACGCGATGGTCTCGGTCGTCCGCCTGACGGCGGCGTCGACCTCCCAGACCGGCGCCGACTACGTCTCGGTCACCACCGAGCGGCAGTCGAGCGAACTCCGGTTCCCGATGAACCGGACCGGACCGGACAGCATGGCCGCCGCCGACGAGCTGCGGGTGACGGTTTCCTCGCCGCGGTCGTCGGCCTGGGGACGATACTTCGAGGACGCGGGGAACTGGACCGCCGCGGCCTCGCCCGACACCTATCGCTGCGACGGGGTCGACACCATGTACGTCCGCGAGACGGTCGTGTCGGTGTCGATCCGGTAGTCGGTCGGCGCGCTTCGAGAAGCCGCCGTGGCCCCCTCGACCCGGAAACCGTCGCGGCGTTCAGCCGGCGACCCGGACGTCGTTGACTCTGATGTTGACGATCCCGTCCGGTCTCGCCTCGGACTCCGCCAGCCCGATCTGATACAGCAGGACCAGACGGTTCGTGGAGTTGGTCCCGTCGGGGTAGTCGAGGACGACCAGCGCCTGATTGCTCTTCATGTGGGTGATGTTGGAGGTCGTGTTGAGTCGCACGTCGGACCGGGAGTCGATCGCGTCCCTGACCGACTCCTGCCACCAGGCGGGGTCGTCGCGCTCGAAGAACGTGGTCATGTTGGCGCCGTCGAGGAACACCGTCGAGTTGCCGGCACCGACGGCGTCGTCGCGCGTGGTCATGTTCGAACACCGGGTGACCTGATAGGTCGAGCCGTTGTGCGAACGGGTGAGCCCCGTCCCGCGCCAGTCGGCACAGTTGTACGTCGAGGCGTTGAACGACACCGTCTCGTTGTCGGAGACCGCGAAGGCGTGACTGAACAGCGTCGGCGCGGTCGGGTCGTTGATGTTGAGATACCGGTTGCCGTCCGTGACGTTGACCGCGATCCGGTCGGTGTCACCGGCGATCTGAGGGGCGTACACGCCGCCGTTTCCGGTCTGGAGACTCGTCGAGGTCGGGAACCGCGCGATCTGCTTGGTGCTGGAGATGCGGGTGGCGATGTTGACGAACACTTCCGATAGTGCGTCCTTGTCGCTGGCGTAGTAGTATTCTCCGCCAGTCGTATTGGCGATCTCCTGTAGCACCGACTCGTTGAAATCACCCGTCGACTGCCCGAACCCGACGGTGTACACGGATGCGTCCTGTTGGTCGGACGTAACAGCTCGCTGTTCCGCCGCCTCGTTGGGATCACCCGAGTCGACCCCGTCCATCGTGTGTCCGTTGAACTCTCCGTCGGAGAGGAAGACGACGATACGTTCTCGGGTCTGGTTGCTCTTGAGATGTTGCAGGACGTTCGCCATGTCGACGCCAGCACTCCCGTATGTCGATACGTACGGGCCCGACGGCCCGGTTGTATCGACAGTTCCGTTGAATGCGTCGCTCGGCGGGACCAGATATCCTCCGCCGGTCAGGTACGGCCACGCCGCGTCCGACGAATCAGCGTAGGACGGGCCGGCGCCCGGCTGCGAGTAGCCGACCAAGCCGACTCTATCCTTGGACGCGTTCAGCTGTCCCACGAACTGTTTTATCGCGTCCTGTGCGGCCTGGATCTTTTGGACCCCGTCCGACGTCGTACTCAACATCGATCCGGATTCGTCGACGACGAACACCACGTCCAGCGGCGGCCCGGAGACGTTCTGGGCGTCCTCGATCCGGCGTATCTGGCCGATGTCGACGCGGTTCTTCGAGAGGGCCTCGACGAAGACGCTGTACTGGTTGCTGGTGTCTTTGGTGACGCGGACGGTGTTGCCGTCGATGTCGACTTCGTCCATGTACGGCGCGCCAGACATGTTGATGACGTGGTTGCGGCTGTCGTCGACGCGCCGAGGGAGCTTGTTCTGTGGCAGGGTGACGCGGACCGTCTGGTTCGACTCGAACGTCTCGGGTTCGGTGCGGAGTTCCTCCCGAAGGTAGCGACCCCAGGCCTCGTAGAAGTCGCTCCGGACCTCGATCGTGACGTTGTTCGGACGGGCACAGGTTCCCGTGATGACCTGCTGGGACCGCCGCACCGACTCGCGCCGGGAGGTCGTCGCGTTGTAGAACGCCCGGTTGTTGCTGTTGGAGACATCGCCGGTCATGTTCGTCACCGCGATGTCGAGGCTCCCGTTGCGGAACTTGAAGTCCGGTGCCGTCTGCATCGCGCTCCCCTCGTCGCCGCCGACCCAGACGCCGCCCGCCTCGTAGGCGACGACCTCGTCGTCCGCGTTCTCGTATCGTATCGAACTCAGCGGGATGTTCGTGGTACACGTCGCGTTCTCGTTGACGGTGACGTTCAGGAACCCCTCGCGGACCAGTCGGGCCCTGTTTCGTTTCAGTTCACCGAGCGAGAACCGCTCGCGCGCCGAGTACTCCGAGTTGGTCAGCGTCGCGAGTTTCGAGTCTGCCCCCTCCATGACGACGCGCGCGCTCGTATCCGCCCGGTCCTGCTGGAGCGACTCGAGGACCGTCGATCCGCCGTACAGGACCAGCATCGCCCCCGCCAGCACCAGCCCTACCAGTAAGACCATCCCGATGATCCCCGACTGCCCCCTCGCGTCCACGCGCTTCCGTTTCGTTCCCATTACCCAAATCTTGTTTCCAGTTGCATATGGCCGATCAAAAGTGTATCGGTGAGATGACTCGTCCGCGCTCGCGTCGCGGACGGGTCGGGTATCACCGTCGGCGTCCTTATATCCGTTCGCGCCAACCCACCTCCGTGCAGGAGTTCGCGTTCGAACTCGCGCTGTGTGCCCACCTCGAAGCGCCCGAGCGAGTGGTCGGTCGCCAGCTCGGCGCCGCGGTCCACGGCCGACGGGTCGCCGACGTGTGTCTGGTCGAGCCCGGGGCCGAGTTCGAGCGCCGCGCGGCGATCACGCCCGACACCATCCCGCCGCTGGCGATCGAGAGCGCCGTCGGGCCGGGGACCGCCCGCTCGGTCACCGACGCCTTCGACTGCCACCCCGACCGGGCCCGCGCGATCGCCGAGCGGGCGGTGGAACTGGGCTTTTTCGAGCGCGAGCGGGCGGGTGCGAGCACGGCCGTCCGCGCGACCGTCCGCTACCCCGACGGCTGGTTCGACTCGCTGGTCGGTATCGAGAACAAGCCCGACCTGGACCGGCCGGGCGACCTGCGGGACCAGCTCCGCATCGACGCCTCGCTGGGGCTGTTCGACGAGGTGGTCCTGGCGACGGAGACGTACGTCACCGGCGCCCACCTCAACCGCCTGCCCGACCCCGTTGGGGTCTGGCGGTTCGACCCCGAGACCGGCGAGCGCGAGGTCGTCCGCGAGCCCGAGCCGCTCGACGCGGAGGGGCCGGGTATCGAACTGCTCGACCGCGAGCCGGGCCGCGCGGAGGTGCGGCCGGTCACCGCCGACGAGAAGCGCCGCCAGCGCCGCCGCATCGCCGAGCGGGCCTACGGGAAGGGGTGGCGGACCTACGAGCTACCCGACTGCGGGCGGTGCGTGCCGAGCGACGCCGAACCCGCTGCGCTCGCCGACGCGGGGTTGCCGTGGTGCGCGTGGGGCGAGGAGGTCGTCCGCCCGGTCGCCGACTGCGGGCCGACGTGTCCGGGATACGAGGCCGTCGAGGGCGACGACGCCGAACGCGCCGACGCGGGAAGCGACCCATCGGCGGATGACCCGGAGGCCGTCCGCGCCCGGCGTAGCGCCTGGGAGCCGGATCCGGCGGGCGTCGACCGCCGACAGGCCGGCCTCGACCGGTTCCTGTGAGTCACTCGGGGGTGTCGTCGCCGGTCTCGCTCGTTCGCTCGCGGAGGTAGCGACTCCCGCCGACGTACACGAGCGTGAAGATCAGAACGAACGACGCCGTCTCGGCGGCGGCCACGGCCCCGTCGAGGACGAGTTGCACCCCGACGTAGGCCACCGTCGCGACGGCCGCGACGACGACCGTCGCGAGGACGGGCCGCTCGACCGCGATGTCGTCCGACTCCATGTTCATGGCACGTCCCACGGTCTCGACCCGCATAGGTGTGTGGGAGCGCGACGGAGCGGCGACCCAGGCCCGTTCCACACGAAACGGAGGGGATCTCCGCGTCACGGACGACCGAGCGGCACGGGACGGGCCAAGCGTTTAGACGTGTGAACACGACACATACGATATGGACAGTCGCGAGTACGCGTTCGAGGGGAGAACGCCGGATATCCACGGGTACGCTCACGTCAGCCGGGAGGCGACGGTGGTCGGTGACGTGACCGTCGAGGCGAACGCGAACGTCTGGCCCGGGGCGGTCCTGCGGGGGGACGTGGGGCCGGTCCGGGTCGGCCGCGAGTCGGCGGTCGGCGACAACGCCACCCTCCACGCCACCGAGGTCGGCGGGAAGGTGATGGTCGGCCACAGCGCGGTGCTGAACGACACGACCGTCGAGGACGGCGCGCTGGTGGGGTTCAACTCGACGGTCAGCGACGCAGTCATCGGCGCGGGGAGCATCGTCGCGATGGGCACCGTCGTCCCGCCGGGCTACGAGGTGCCGCCCGAGTCGTTCGTCCGCGGGATGCCCGCCACCGTCACGCCGCTCTCGGAGACGAACATCGACCCCGAGGCCGTCTTCGAGGCGTTCAACTCCGGCGACTACGCCAACCTCGCCGACCGCCACGAGGACCTGTTCGCGCCGCCGGAAGCGAAACCGGACCCGGAGTAGTCACCCGGTCGACGCGCTCGTCGAACACCCGTCGTCGATTTCGCCGCGAGCGTATCGGGTGTTCGGTGTCGCCATCGGGTCCGCGGCGTCGGCGGTCGTTTCAGTCGCGGGGGTCGGAAGGCACCGTGGCTGGGTCGCAGGGGGCGGGTAGCGGCCGCTTGCGGGGGCGGTCAGGATGGATCGACGGATCGGTAACGAGCGTCTAGCTTTCCGGCTCGCGCCACAACGCGGGAGGCGTGACCGACGACGGTTCCGGGGTGAGCGAGTCCGAACCGGACGCTCACACCATCGACAGAGAGGAGGCGCTGGCCAGTCTGACCGGGAACTTCTACCGCGGGGAGATCGAGCGGACGGCCTCCTGGCGAGGCCGGCTCGACCAGACGACCAACTGGGCGGTCGTGGTCGTCGCGGCGATCCTGACCTGGTCGTTCTCCAGCGGAGACAACCCTCACTACGTGATCCTCATCGGCGTGTTCGGCGTCACGGCCTTTCTCGTGATGGAGGCGACCCGCTACCAGGAGTACGACGTGTGGCGAAACCGGGTTCGGACGCTCCAGACGGGCCTGTTCGCCGAGATGTACTCGCCGTCGGGGGCCGACGGGCCGCACTGGCAGCGCCGCCTCGGCGAGGACCTCCGGGACCCCGAGTTCAACCTCACCCTGCGCCAGGCACTGACGCACCGACTCCGGCGGTCGTACCTCGCGCTCCTGTTGATACTGCTGGCGGCGTGGATCGCCCGCATCACCGTCTTCGAGGCCGCGGAACCGTGGACCGAGACGGCGTCGATCCTCGGCGTCTCCGGCGCCCTCGTCGCGACCGCGGTGGGAGTGTTCTACGCCCTCGTGGTCCTCGTCGCCGCGGTGTCGCATCGCGGGTCGACCGTCAGGGAGTTCCAGGAGTGATCGGAGAGACAGTCCCGGGGCGAAAACGGGTCGTCGACGGCCGCCGATCGCTCAGAGCCCGCTCGTGTTCACCGCGGTCGTCACGTCGCGCCAGTTGCGGACGGTCCAGTAGCCGAGCCCCGAGGCGATCATCGCGGCCGACAGCAGGTACACCGAGAGGTGCGAGGCGACCACGGCGTCGGGGTGGGTCAGCCCGTAGACGACCCCCTCGGTGCCCAGCCCGATCGTCACGAAGCCGACGATCCCGACGCCCGACGCGGTGACGAGCGCGGGCCGCCCGTAGTACTCGGAGTGTTCGGCCGCCAGCACGGCGGCGACGAAGCCGACCGACCCGGCGAGCACGTAGAGGGGCAGTCGCCCGACCAGCCCCCCGGCGTTCCCGGATGCGATCCCGACGATGCCCAGAAAGGCCGCCGTGAGCGCGAGCGTCGTCGCGCAGATGAGCGGCCCCGCCCGTGCCAGTACGTCCCGTTCGAGATACCCGTTCGCCGACGTAGCCATCACTGCTAGAACGTGCGTCTCCCGACAAAAACACCCGTCAGCCGGGCGTCTGACCCCTGTGAACGCAGTGACGGGTCCGCGCCAGTGCCGCAACGGCCCGCCATCGCGCCGTCCGTCGCCGTCGGAGACGCTCCCGCGATCGGGAGCGGGTCGGCGGTACAAGGAGGCGGCCGCGCAACGCCGGGCGAGGCCCATGACACGACACACGCGGCGGGAGATACTGCGATTCGCGGGCGTCGGTGCGCTCGGCGGTGCGGGCGCGGTCGCGTCGGCGACCGGCGAGGACGGCGCACGGAACGCCTGGGAGGCGGTCGACTCCCCGACGGACAAGCCGCTCAACAGCGCGGTCGACACGTCCGTCGGACCCTACGCCGTCGGCGGCGGCGGCGACGTGGTCGGTCGGACCGCCGACGGCTGGCGGAAGGTCGTCGAGTACGGCCCGCAGGCGCGCAGCAGACCGCTGACCGGCGTCGACGCGACCGACGACGGCGCGGCCGTCTGGTTCGTCGGCGGCAGCGGCGTCATCGGCGAGTACAACGTCGAGACGCGGACGCTGACGAACTACTCGGCGCCGAAGGGCAAGACCAGCACCTGGGAGGACTGCGCGGTCCGCGGGACCGCCGGGGAGGACGAGCGCCTGTGCTTCGTCAACGGCTCGGGCGAGTTGCTCGTCGGCGTCCGCCAGGACAGCGGCGCGATGAAGTATCGGGACGTGATCAAGCCCGGCGGCGGCTCGACGATCCCCGGCATCGACTTCAACTCGCGGACGGCCGGCCACGTCTGCAGCACCAGCCAGTTCGTCGCCGGAACGGGCGACGGCGGCGAGTCGTGGTCGCGGATCGGCATCGACTTCGCCGGCACGAGTTTCTTCGACGTGGCCAGCGTCGGCGAGCGCGACGTGAACGTCGCCGCCGGCAACGGCATCGTCTACCGCTACGACGGCTTCCGGTGGACGCCCCACGTCGTCGACGACGGGCGCCAGGCGATCCGATCGATCGACCGGACGCCCGACTCTGGCATCGCCGCCGGCGACGGCGGCAAGGTGTACGAGCGCGTCTCGGCCGGCCAGTGGGAGCGGACCCAGACCCCCGTCGAGACGAAACTCCGCGGCGTCACCCGCGGGTCCGGCGTCGCCGTCGCCGTCGGCAACAACGGCCGGATCGTCGAGCGCGTCGAGGGAACGGACGGCGCCGCCGACACGGGGACCGCGACGCCCACCGCGAGCGCGACCGCGACGCCGACGGCGGACGGAACGGCCGCCGCCGAGCGGACCGTCGTGGGCGCCGACGCCGCCGAGCGGGTGACGCTCCGTCTCGACCCGGAGTTGGTCGACAGCTACCGCGAGGGCGTCTGGGAATAGGCGCTCCGTCCTCCGAAACCTATTTGCCCGCCAGCGGGCTACCGATCGGTGATGACGCGGTCCGCTCTCGCGTGGCGCTGGCGCTCGCCCGCTCAGAGAGCGGACAGTATCGCGAGCGCGGTCGGTCGGGCTTAACCCGGCCGCCCCGTGCGCGGTGCTCACTCGTTCTCCCGCACGCTCGCCCGCCAGCCATCGCACTCCCACCGACACACATGCACGACGACAGCGCCACCGACGCACAGCACACCGACCAGTCCGCCGACCGGCCCACGGGGCCGGCCTCGGACCCCGACGCAACCGACGGCGACGAGTTCACCGTCACCCCCTACGACGTGGCGGGGACCGTCGACTACGACCGCCTGCTGGAGCAGTTCGGCGCCGACCGCCTCACCGACGAACAGGTCGCTCGCTTCCCCGACCACCCGATGCTCCGCCGGCGCGTCTTCTACGCCGGCCGCGACGCCGACCGCTACCTCGCGGCCGCCGAGGCCGGCGAGACCCACTCGATCGTCACCGGCATCGGCCCCTCCGGGCCGATGCATCTCGGCCACGTCCTCGTCTTCTACCTCGCGAAGCGACTGCAGGACGAGACCGGCGCCCACGTCTATATCCCGCTCTCCGACGACGAGAAGTTCTTCGCCAAGGATCTGTCGTTCGACGAGATCGAGGCCGCGACCCGGTCGAATCTTCGGGATCTGCTCGCCGTCGGCTTCGACCCCGAGCGCACCCGCGTCGTCGTCGACCGGCTCGACGCCGACGTGGTGTACCCGCAGGCCGCCCGCGTCGCCGCCGACATCACGCAGTCGACCGTCGACGCGACCTACGGCGACCCCGACAACGTCGGGCTCTCCTTCTACCCGGCGGTGCAGGCGACCCACCTCCTCCTGCCCCAGCTCGTCCACGGGCGCCACCCGACGCTGGTCCCCATCGCCGTCGACCAGGACCCCCACGTCCGCGTCTGTCGCGACGTGGCCGCCAAGGAACGGTTCGACGTGGACAAACCCGGGGCGCTCCTCGGGAAGTTCCTCCCCGCGCTCGACGGCCCCGGGAAGATGTCCGCCTCGTCGGACGCGCCGGCCGTCGAACTCACCGACGACCGCGAGACCGTCCGCGAGAAGATCATGCAGCACGCCCACTCGGGCGGCCGCGTCGATATCGACGAACACCGCGAGCGCGGCGGCGACCCGAGCGTCGACGTCGCCTACCAGTACCTCCACACGTTCTTCGAGCCAGACGACCAGCGGGTCGAGGAGCTCGCGACCGACTACCGCTCGGGCGAGTTGCTCACGGGCGAACTCAAGGAGATCGCCGCCGAGCGCATCGGTGTCTTCCTCGCCGAGCACCGCGAGCGCAGGGGCGCGCTCGGCGACCTGGAGAGCGAACTCGCCCCGTACCGGCTGACCGAGGAGGAACGGGCGCGACTGCGACCGTCGGTGTTCGCGTAGCCGCGTCGCGCGCTACGTCGCGACTCGCTCGGCCAGTTCGACCAGCTCCGCTCGCGGCAGACCGCCGACCACTGCCCGCGTCACGCCGTCGTCGTCCCACACCACGGCCGACCCGTCGTCGCGCTCGACGTAGGTCGCGTTCGCACCGGCGACGGTCACCGACTCGCCCTCGGTCGCGTTCTCGCCGGCGGCGTTCAGATACGGCAGGTCCTCGGCCGTCGCGACGACGGTCACGTTCGCCGCGCCGGCGTAGCGCTGGACTGCGACCGTCCGACCCGCCCGGGTCACGACGACCGCCTCGTCGAACGCGTACCCCTCGCCGTCGAGGCGCTGGAGGGTCACGTCGGTGCCCGCTTGCGCGGCGTCGAAGGTGTCGTAGCGCTCCTGCCCGACGGTGTTCACCGACGCGGCGTCGGGCGGCTGGAACGTGCTCTCGTGGACGCTGGCGTTGAACTGGAGGCCATCGAAGGCGACGGTCGTCGAGTTGTCGCCGTAGTCCGCGCGCAGCTGGTGGACGCGGTAGTCGTCGGTGTCGACCCACAGCGTCGCCTCGCCTCGGTACGACTCGTTCGTCGGTTCGACGCCGACGACGTAGACCTCGGCGCCGTCGAGCGCCGTCGTCTCGCGCACCTCGGCGGTCACGTTCTCGGCGAGCCACGCCGAGACGTTCGTCGAGCGGTTCCAGTCGGCCCACGAGGTGGCGTTCCAGGCGTGGCTCCCGTTCCAGGTGTGATTCCCGGCGGCGGCCGACCAGTTCCCGGCGGGCGCGGTGGCGGTCCCGGCGACCGCGGCGCCGTCGGCGGCCGTCGTCGACTCGTTCCAGGCCGAGGCGTTCTCGGGCAGGTCCCAGACGCGAGCGGTGTCGTTCGCGCCGTCGTAGACCCACGCGACCGTGCCGTTCGTGCCGACGGCGTGCTCGCTGCCGTCGCGGGTGTGGCTCAGTTTCGTCCGGTTCGGACGATCGAAGACGAACGAGACGGTCTCCGAGCGCTCCGTCGAGGCGTTGGCGACGGTGACGGTCGCCTCGCCGGTCAGCGTCTCGGCGGTCTCGTATCGCTCCTCGACTCGGTCGAGGACGTCCTCGCCGCCCGGTCGCGCGTCGCCGTCGAGGCCACCGGGGAGCGCGCCGGCCGCGACCGCACCGGCGAGCGCAACCGCGAGGACGCCGACGGCGACCAGCGCGGTCCGCATCGGGAGAGACCCGCTATCGTCGGTCATTGGCGCGGTTTAGGACCGGAGACTCATAACGCCACGGTCGACCGGCGGACTCCTCGAGCGCGGCCTGCCGCGGTCGGAGCGGGACCGCGGGACGACCGATAGATACCGACTACTGATCGGGTAATCGCGGGATAGGACGGGTTTACAATCCGAGCCAGAGCGGCGTGAACTGTCTGAAGACTTATTAGTACCTCAGGTGTGCGCTCGGCCATGGCGACAGAAACGAACAGTCGGGGGACGCCCTACGACGGGCGGCTGTTCGAACTGTACACCAGGTACGTTCGAGAACCGGAGTCGAAGATAGACGTCTACGGGTACACGCTGCTCGTGACGGGATACCTGCTGGCCATCGGGGGGATGGCGGTCTACCTGCTCGGGCCGAGCGGCACGGGGGCACCCAACGACACCGTGTATCTGGTGCGGAAGACCGCGGTGTTGCTCGCCGCACCGGGGCTGTTGCTCTCGCTGCTGGGGATCGTGTCGCTGTTACCGGTGACCAACCGGAGCCTCTACGCGGCAGTCCTCGGGACCGTCGTGGGCCTCGGGGCGGTCGCGGCGTTCGGGGTGCACTACCCGCAGAACTGGCACTTCGGGACGCCGAGTTACAGCGAACCGATCATCGCGGTCTACACCGCGGGCGTCGCGGTCGTCGCCGGGGTGGTCATCATGGTGCCGGTCGTCACCGGCGAGCGGAGTTACTTCTCGGAGACGACCGTCGGCCACGAGTACGACCACCCCGACATCGCGCTCGGGAAGGCCGACCGCGGCGGGCTGTTCGCGGTGTTCAAGCGCGACACCGAGTGGAGCTGGCGGTTCATCGACCAGAACGCCGTCGCCGGCTCGACGAGTTCGTTCCTCTCGCGACTGGAGGCCGAACAGCGGGTCGACGCGGTCAAAGAGCAGGTCGCCGACGCGGGACTGCTGGAGATCAAACACGCCGCCTTCCGGCTGTACGAGAGCGGCGACGGCGGCTGGCAGTGGCACCTCCTGCGCGACGACGGCAGCGCCGTGGCCGAGGGCGGCCGCGACTTCGGCTCGCGCGACACCGCCGAGTCCGCGATCAACGTGATCAAAGACCACGGCCCCGACGCCGAGGTCATCGTCCGCGAGGCGGCCGCCTTCGACGTCCACCGTCGGGACTCGGCGTTCGCCTGGCGGCTCGTCGACGACGACCGGGGGCCGCTGGCCGAAGCCGTCGAGACCCACGGCGACCGCTCGGCGGCGCGGGCCGACCTCGACGCGTTCCGCGAGCGGGTCGGCGCGGCGACCGAACTGCTCGTCGACGCCTACGGCGTGGAACTCCGGTCGGACGACGACGGCTGGCGCTGGTTCCTCCGGGACGACGCCCACCGTCGGCTCGCGTCGAGCACGGGCGCCTACGGGTCGAAGGGGGTCGCCGAATCGGCCGTCTACGACCTCCTCGAACGGGTCGAGGAGGCGAGCACCGTCGTCGCCGGCGAGCCGACCTACGACGTCTACCGGACCGGGAGCGACTGGGCGTGGCGTCTCGTCGACGAGACGGGGTCGTCGGTCGCCCGCGGCGTCGAGCCAGTCGGCGACGCCCAGACGGCCGCCAGGGGTGCCGACGAGCTACAGTCCCACGCGGAGGCCGCCGAAGTCGTCGAGATCGAGGACCTCGAGTTCGAGACCTACCGGCGCGACGGCGCGTGGCACTGGCGGCTCGTCGACGCCGAGCGGGCGGTCCACGCCCGGAGCACGGACGCCTACGACTCCGAGGAGCAAGCGGCCGCGGTGGTCGACCGCGTCCGCAGCGAGGCGCCCGAGGCGAACCTCATCGAGTTCGACAACGCCGCGTTCCAGGTGTACGAGGCGGCGGGCGGCGCCTGGCGGTGGCGGCTCATCGACGAGGACGGGACGGTCCTGGCCGACAGCGGCCAGGGCGAGTACGAGTCGAAAGACGACGCGATGAGCGCGATGATGACCCTGCAGGAGAACGCGCCCGACGCCGAACACCTCGAGATCGAACACGCCGCCTTCGAGCTGTTCCAGGACGACGGCGGCTGGGGCTGGCGGCTCGTCGACGACATCGGCGACACGATCGCCGACAGCGCGACCCGCTACGACGACGAGGCGGGCGCGCGGGGGGCGATGGACAGCCTCGTCGGCTCCGTCAGCGAGGTCGACGAGCGCCGGATGCGCGACGGCATCTTCCAGGTGTACGCCGACGGCGACGACGAGTGGTGGTGGCGGTTCGTCCACCCGGACGGCCGGGTCGTCGCCGAGTCGCCCTCGGCGTTCGGCACCCGCCACCAGGTCGAAGCGGCCGTCGAATCGCTCCGCGGCGACGCGACCGACGCGTCCGTGACGACGCTCGGCGAACTCGCGGTCCGGCTCCACCCCGACGACTGGCACTGGGAACTCGTCGACGCCGACCGCGAGCCGGTGGCGACCGGCCGCGTGACCCACGACGACCGCGCGGCCGTCGAGTCGGCCGTCTCGGACCTGCGGGCGTCGGCCGCCGAGACGACCGTCTACGAGATCCGCGACGCCGCCTTCGACTGCTATCGCTCCGAGGAGGGCTGGACCTGGCGGCTCGTCGACGCCGACCACGAGCCGCTGGCCCGCGCGGCGGCGACTTACGACGACCGCGCGGCCGTGCAGTCGGCGGTCGAACGCGTCAGCGCGCTCGCGCCGGACGCGGACGTGGTCGACTACGACGACGTGGCCTTCGAACTCCGGTCGGCGACCGACGACTGGACGTGGCGCCTCGTCGACGAGAGCGGCCGCGCCCTCGGGGCAGCGGCCGGGTACCACGACACCCGCGAGGCCGCCGAACGGGATATCGAGGCGGCCCGCGAGACGTTCGCGGACGCCAGCGTCCTCGAGATCGACTCGGCGGCCTTCGAGTTCCACCGGACCGACGAGGGCTGGCAGTGGCGCCTCGTCGACGACCACGGGGACGAACTGGCCCGGAGCATCGCGACCTTCGAGAGCCGCGTCGAAGCCCAGGAGGACCTCTCGACCGTCAAGTCCCTCGGGCCGGACGCCTGGGTGTCGACGGCCGAGTGAGGACGGCCGCCGCTCGAGTCCCTCGAATCGGGTCTCCGACGGGCGCCGAGCACACCAACTGCTTTCCCGGCGGGCGCCGAACCCGCGGCCGTGAACGCTGAGACCGGAGCGGACCCGACGGTGAACGCCCGGACGGTCGCGGTCAGCGCCGCCTTCGCCGCCGTGGCGGGACTGGCCCTCTGGCCCCCGGGCGCCGTCTACTGGACGGCGGTCGCCGCGGCGGTCGGCGAGGCCGCGACGCTGGCGCTGGTCGTCGTCGCGGCACTGGCGCTCGGTGGCGCGTTCGGGGCGCTCACCGGCGTCGACGTCCAGGCGTTCGCCGCCGGTGCGGCGCTGGCCTATCTCCTCGGGATGGCCGCGGTCGCGGTCGCCCGCTCGCCGGACAGTCCCGTGCACCTCTTCCTCTACGGTGGGATCGCCGTCTGTCTCGTCGCCGGCACCGCCGTCGCACGCGCTCGTGCCGCCACCGCGCGAACGTCCGATGATTAATCTCCGTGGGTCCCCTGGGACGGGTGTGACCGACGCGACTGACACGGAAGTGGCAGGGGGCGACTCACCCGCGGGGGCGAACCCTGCGCCGGGTGACGGCGAGCCGGTCGTCGACCTCGCGGACGTGACGAAGACCTACGAGGGCGCCGTGGCCGTCGAAGCGCTCTCGCACGTCTCGCTGTCGCTCCCCGCGGGCTCCTACACCGCCGTCATGGGGCCCAGCGGGTCGGGCAAGAGCACCCTCCTGAACCTCGTCGGCGGGCTCGACACGCCCACGAGCGGCACCGTCCGGCTCGACGGGCAGGACATCGCGGCGCTGTCGGACGCCGAGCGCGCACGCGCTCGCGGTCGGACGGTCGGGTTCGTCTTCCAGACGTTCAACCTCATGCCGCGACTGACCGCCGTCGAGAACGTGGCGCTCCCGCTGGTCTTCCAGGGCGTCGACCGCGGCGAGCGCCGCGAGCGCGCCGCGGACCTGCTCTCGCGAGTCGGCCTCGGCGACCGCCTCGACCACCGCCCCTCCGAGCTGTCGGGCGGCCAGCGCCAGCGGGTCGCCATCGCCCGCGCGCTCGCCGCCGACCCCGCGCTCCTGCTGGCCGACGAGCCCACCGGCAACGTCGACACCGAGACGGGCGCGCAGATCATGGATCTCTTCGCCGAGTTGCACGAGGCCGGCAACACTATCCTGCTCGTCACCCACGAACGGCGCATCGCCGAGCACGCCGAGCGCATCGTCCACTTCCGCGACGGCGTGATCGAGGACGTGGAGGAGCTCTGATGGATCTCTCGGAGACACTGCGGATCAGCGTCCGCTCGCTGCGCTCGCATCGCCTGCGGGCGGCGCTGACGGTGATCGGCATCGTCATCGGTATCGCCGCGGTCGTCACCTTCGCCACCTTCGGCGCGAGCCTGAAGGCCGATGTCGTCTCGGAGATCGAGGGCTCCAGTGCCAACGAGGTGTACCTCGTCGCCAGCGAGGGCGACGAGGGCGGCTTCGGCGGCGCCGGCCAGCCCGTCTTCACCGAGTACGACCTCTCGCAGTTGCGCGAGATCGAGGGCGTCCAGCGCGTCGTCCCCCGCGGGATCGTCCCCGTCAGCGCGATCGCCCACGACAACGAGACGATCGCACAGCGACAGGTCACCGCCACCAACGCGACCGCCTTCGAGACGGCCACCTTCGAGTCGGGGCGCCCGTTCCGTAACGGCGCGAGCGAGGCGGTCGTCAACCGCCCGGCCGCGCGACTGTTCCCGGGCAACCTCTCGACAGGGGACGAGCTCTCGATCACCCGGTCGTCGGGCGAGCGCTTCGAGGTCACCGTCGTCGGCGTCGTCAACGGCACCGGCGGCCAGCTCCCGTTCAGCTCGTTCACGGAGCAGCCGCGGGTGTTCGTCCCCGCCGATCCGTTCTACCAGTCCGTCGTCGAGAGCCCCAACGCCGTGAGCAATCAACGGGTCTACTCGCAGGTGACCGTCGTCACCGACCCGGCCGACACCACCGCCACCCAGGAACGCGTCCGCGAGTACTTCGCCAGCCCCCGCTCGGACGCCGCGCGACTCCTCCCCGAGGGCTACGAGGTCGCCGCCCGGACGAACGCCGACCTGGTCGACAGCATCGAGCGCATCGTCACCCGCCTCACCCGCTTCGTGACCGGTATCGCCGTCATCGCGCTGATCGTCGGCGCCGTCGGCATCGCCAACATCATGCTCGTCAGCGTCACCGAGCGCACCCGCGAGATCGGGATCATGAAAGCCGTCGGCGCGCGCAGCCGCGACGTGATGGAACTGTTTCTCGCCGAGGCGGTCCTCCTAGGGGCGCTGGGCGCTCTCATCGGCGTCCCCCTGGGGATCGCCGGCGGCTGGGTCGCCACCCGCTACGCCGAGATCCCCCTCGAACTCGCGCCGGGGTGGTTCGCCGCCGCCGTCGCCGTCGGCGTCCTCACCGGCGTCGTCGCCGGCCTCTACCCGGCCTGGCGGGCCGCCCGCGTCGACCCGATCGACGCGCTGCGCTACGAGTGAGGCGGGGGCCTGCTCGCCGGGCCACCGCGGCTACCCGCCGGCGGTCACCCGGAGACGCTGGCCGCGGAGGACGAGCCAGCCGCCACCGAGACCCGCGATCCACTGGAGAACGAGGACGACGGTGCGCCGTTCCCCCTCGGTAGTGCTGTAGCTCGTCGCCGTGACGACGTAGTAGCTCCCGTCGCGGACCACGAGTTCGTCGGCGCCGTCGAGCGGGTCGCTCGTCCGGTACTCGCCGGTTTCCAGCGCGGTACGGACGCCGTTCGACGCGTCGTCGCTCGACACCGCGATCGCGGCGAGCGCCCGGGACTGGTCGACCGGTTCGAGCCCGTACTCGTGGGTGCCGTTCCCCCAGTCCAGGCTGTTCGGTTCGAAGAATCCCTCACCGTAGACGTAGACGTACCAGTAGTCGGTGCTGAGGACCCGCTGGGGGAGCCCGTCGTACACGACCCCGCCGTTCGCGTGAACCGCCCGTTCGAGCGTACACGACCGCGTCGGGAGATACTCGTCCAGACACGCGACCGCCGGGTCGATCGCGTCCGCGCCGTCGGCCGCGTCGTACGTCCCGTTGTCGTGAAACGTGGCCTCCTTCGGCTCGTACGCGTAGCTGTCCGGGTCGCCGATGTCGAGCGCGCCGACGACGAACGGATTCAGTAGCAGGGCGAACCCCGCGACGACCAGGAGCGTCCCCCACTGGCGCTCGGTCAGCGACTGTGTCACAGCCGATAGTCACAACCGTTCGACAAGACGGTGTCGGTTCCGCCAACGGTCGACGGGCGGTCGCCTGCACGCCGGTCTGGGTGCCCGTCACACGGTGGCTTGCCCAACAAAGGCTTAAACCGGCGGAGACACCTACGGTCGGACATGCAACACGTGAAGATTCCGCAGGACCGGATCGGCGTGCTGATCGGCGAAGGGGGTGCGACGCTGCGGGAGATCGAGGACCGCGCGGAGGTGCGACTCGACGTCGACAGCGAGACGGGACAGGTGAAGGTCGAACAGACCGGCGACCCCCTCACCGCGCTGAAGGGGCCGGACATCGTCAAGGCCATCGGCCGCGGGTTCGCCCCCGACGAGGCCATGCGCCTGCTCGACGACGAGATGATGATGTTCGACATCATCGACATCGACGCCGCCGCGCGCAACCGCAACGACCTCCAGCGCCACAAGGGCCGACTCATCGGCGAGGACGGCCGCACCCGCGAGCTCATGGAGGAGCTCTCCGGCGCCTCGGTCGTCATCTACGGCTCCACGCTGGGGATCATCGGCGGCCCCGAACAGGTCGACACCGTCCGCGAAGCCGCCGAGATGATCATCGAGGGCGCCCCGCACGGAACGGTCTACTCCTTCCTCGAAGAGAAGCACAACGAGATGAAACACAAGGGCCTCGACTATCACAAGTTCACCGGCTAGGTGTTGTCGGGACTTCCGTCCGGCCTGCGTCCCCTCGCTCTCGTTTTACCGCTTCCGCTATTACTGCTTTCACGCTGTTTTGCACCACGATCCGTCTCGCGGTGCTGTCTGCCGTCGCGGTCGCGGAGGTTCGCGAGCCGTTCGCGGTCCAGCGACCGTAGCAGCGGTCGTCGCACCGGGCCACCCTGTCACCACTGGCACCCACACACCCGAGACGACTCTAGGTACGAGGGTATTTGACGGGCGCTGCCGATAGCCCGGGTATGCGCGCAGCAGTCTTCACGGACTACGGCGAACCGCTGGACGTGCGGGAGGTCGACGACCCGGAGCCGGAGCCCCACGGCGCGGTCGTCGCGGTGGAGGCCTGCGGGGTCTGTCGCAGCGACTGGCACGCCTGGCAGGGCGACTGGGAGTGGCGCGGCCTCGACCCCGTCCCGGGTCACATCCTCGGCCACGAACCCGCCGGCCACGTCGTCGCCGTCGGCGAGGAGGTAACGGGCGTCTCCGAGGGCGACCACGTCGCCGTCCCCTTCAACCTGGGCGACGGGTCCTGTCACCTCTGCCGGACCGGCCACTCCAACATCTGCGAGAACCGCGAGGCGCTGGGCCTCCAGCCCAGCGCGCCCGGCGCGTTCGCCGAGCAGGTCCCGGTCCCCCACGCCGACCACAACCTCGTCACGCTCCCCGACGGCGTCTCCTCGGTGGACATGGCGGGGCTGGGCTGTCGGTTCATGACCGCGTTCCACGGGCTGGCCCACCGCGCCGACGTGGGCGCCGGCGACTGGTTCGTCGTCCACGGCTGCGGCGGCGTCGGCCTCTCGGCCGTCCAGATCGCCGACGCGCTGGGCGCCAACGTGATCGGCGTCGACCTGATGGACGACAAGCTCGACTTCGCAGAGGAGCAGGGTGCCGTCGAGACGGTCAACGCCGGCGACGTCGAGGATCCGGCCGCGGAGGTCCGGGCGATCACCGACGGCGGCGCCGACGTGTCGATGGACGCGCTCGGCATCGAGACGACCTGCCGCAACGCCGTCGAGAGCCTCGGCAAGACCGGCCAGCACGTCCAGGTCGGGCTGACGACGAAGGAGGCGGGCGGAAACCTCCCGCTGCCGACCGACGAGATGGTCACCGCCGAGATCGACTTCCTCGGCGCGCTGGGGATGCCCCCCGAGCGCTACGACGAGATCTTCCGGATGGTCGCCACCGGGAAACTCGACCCCGCCGCGATCATCACCGAGCGCATCGGCCTCGAAGAGGTGTCGGGCGTCCTCGACGATATGACCGACTTCGAGACGGTCGGTATCCCCGTCATCGACGAGTTCGAGGGGTGAGGATCGGCTCTGCCGTCACTGATCGACGGGCGTCTCGACTGCAAACGAGATCACGCTCGCCGTAACTACTGCCCGCCGCCCTTCTCGTCGCCGTTACCGCTGCCGCCGGCGTGGTCCGGCGGACCGCCCGAATCGTCTTCGTCGTCGGACTCCGCTTCGTCCTCAGTTTCTTCGTTATCTCCTTCGTCCGCCTCGTCTTCCTCGTCCGCTTCGTCTCCTTGGTCTGCTCCGTCGGCTTCGGTCTCCTCTTCGTCCGCTCCGTCTTCGTCGTCCCCGGCGTGGTCCGGCAGACCCCGCGTGCTGTTGTCGGACTCGTTACCGGGGCCAGCGTGGTCCGGCGGGCCGCGCGTTTCGTTCTCCGCTTCGTCGTTGCCGGCGTGGTCCGGCGGACCCCGCGTGCTATTGTCGGTTTCGTTGCCCGTCTCGTTACCGGGGCCGGCGTGAGCCGGCGGGCCGTTGCCGGGGTTGTTGGCCGTCACCCACGAGGCGATCGCCAGTCCGCGCGGCCCGTCGGTGTCGTTCAGGCTCGACATGAAGCCGACGAGCCGCAAGCCGACCGGAGTCGCCGTCGCGTTCGTACCCGCCGCCGTCTCGTTGGACTCCGCGGCCGTCAGGTTGGCCGCGGTCGTCGCCGTGTGGTTGGCGACCGTCGCCGTCACAGACACCGTCAGCGACTGGTTCGGCGCGGGCAGGCCTACCGTCCCGTTCGGTCCGGTGGTGTACGTCCCTTCGCCGTCGTACGTGCCGTTCTCGGAGATCGTCGCCACGTCGACTGACGCGTTCGCGACCGTGTCGTTCGCCGTGCCGTTCGTGACCGTCACTGTGACCCCGTCCGTCTGTGCCACGTCGACGGTCAGTGACTCGGCCGACGACGTCGCCGCCATCGCCGGCGCCGTCACCGAGACGACCATCAGTGCCGCCAGTATCACCGCTCGTGTGCCTCGACTCATACATCGATACTCCACGGTCGGTTTCCACTTAGTCGTGGGCTACCCTCGTCCCGATTTTGGCCGAATTAACGCAAATTTTCCGCCGATAAACGGTCTCCAGACGATTATCCCGGCTGAAAACGGTCGAGAAACGGGAGCGCCGGCCCGGCGGATGCGAAGCGTTTTGCGGGCCGGCCGGCGACAGATCCCCATGACTCTCCGCGAGGTCCCGACGGACTCGTACGCGCTGTGGCTGGTCGCCTTCCTCCTCCCGGCCCTCGTCGTCGGCGCGCTGACCGACGCCGTCGTTGAGGCGTCGGTCGCCGCGGTCGTGCTGGCCGCGGTCGGATATCTCTACGTCAACTACCCGTTTTGAGCCGCGTTCGCAGTGACCGTCAGTCGTCGTCTCCGGCCCGCGCGACCAGGTCCCGGGCGCGCTCGTTCGCTCGCTCGCGCACCGCGCGTTCGTCGAGCGTCAGCACCTCGCGGTCGCGCAGCAGTACCGCGCCGTCACAGACCGTGTGTCGCACGTCGCCCCCGCGGACGGCGTAGGCGAGGTGGCTCACGAGATCGTGAGCGGGCGTCAGGTGCGGCGCCGTCAGGTCGACGACGGCCAGATCGGCGTTCGCGCCCGCCTCGATACGTCCGCTGTCGAAGCCCAGCAGGTCGGCGCTCCCCTGCGTGACCATCTCGACGACCGCTTCGGCGGGGACGGCGCTGGCGTCCTCGGCGGCGAGTTTGCCGATCATCGCCGCGTCGCGCACCTCGTCGAAGGCGTCCAGATCGTTGTTCGAGGCCGCTCCGTCGGTGCCGATTCCGACCGTCACGCCCGCCTCTCGGAGGTCCTGGACGGGCGCCATCCCGCTGGCGAGTTTCATGTTCGACGCCGGGCAGTGGGCGACCCCGGTCCCGCGCTCGGCGAGCAGTTCGATCTCCGCCTCGTCGACGTGGACGCCGTGGGCCACGTAGGTGTCCTCCCCGAGCAGGTCGAGGTCGTCGGCGTACTCGAGCGGGCGAACGCCGTGCTCGTCGACGATCGGGTCGACCTCGTTCTCGGTCTCGTTGGCGTGGAAGTGGATGGACAGGTCCGCCGCCCGGGCCTTCGGGACGAACTCCCGGAGGTACTCCTCCCCGACGGTGGTCAGCGAATGGGGCTGGAACGTCGTCGCGATCCGCCCGTCCGCGGCACCGTCGAACTCCGTCGCCACGTCGAGGCTCTGCTGCAGGTCCGCCCGCGCGCCCTCCTCGTCCTTGCCGACGGTGACGGCGGTGTGGCCGAGGACGGCTCGCACACCGGCGCGCTCGACCGCGTCGGCGATCCGGTCGACGTGGAAGTACATGTCCGAGAACGCCGTGGTTCCGGATTTGATCATCTCGACGATGCCCAGCTCCGCACCGGCTTCGATGTCGTCGGCGGTGAGTTCGGCCTCGACCGGCCAGACGTCCTCCTGCAGCCAGGCGTCCAGCGGCTTGTCGTCGGCGTACCCGCGCAGGAGCGTCATCGCGACGTGGGTGTGGGCGTTGACGAGCCCCGGGATCACCAGGCCGTCGCTCGCGTCGAGGGTCTCGGCGGCGTCGAGAGTGCCGGGCTCGGCCACCTCGGCGATGTCGCCCGATTCGCGGTCGACCAGCACGTCCGCTCGTTCGACGGTTCGATCGGGTCGCAGTACCTGTCCGCCCGCGACGAGGAGGTCGCTCATACCTCGGGCGTTTTCGCGGCGGGTGCGTGAATCTGTCCTTCTACGACGGCGCGACGGGGAAACTCACGCGGGGGCCGCGCGGTCGCGCAGTCGGTCGATCCGGCTCGCCAGCGGCGGTTCCATCCGACGGAGCGCGACCAGTCGGCCCCACGCCGCCGCCGAGGGAACGCGCGACGCCCGAAGAGGGAAAGACAGTTGCCCGCGGCCCGTTCAGTAGGTGTATGCGCATCGCCGTCCCCAACAAGGGTCGCCTGCACGACCCGGCGATCGATCTCTTAGACCGGGCCGGCCTCCACGTCGTCGACGGGGCCGACCGGAAGCTCTACGCTCAGACCGTCGACCCCGACGTGACCGTCCTCTACGCGCGGGCCGCCGACATCCCCGAGTACGTCGCCGACGGCGCCGCCGACGTGGGGATCACCGGGCTGGACCAGGCCGAGGAGGCCGACACCGGCGCGCTCGTCGACCTGCTCGACCTCGAATTCGGCTCCTGCCGACTCGTCCTCGCGGCGCCCGAGGACGGCGACATCGAGGCCGTCGAAGACCTGGCGGGCGGCACCGTCGCCACCGAGTTCCCGAACGTGACCCGCGACTTCTTCGCCGAGCGCGATATCGAGGTGGACATCGCGGAGGTATCGGGCGCGACGGAGCTCACGCCGCACGTCGACATCGCCGACGCCATCGTCGACATCACCTCCACGGGCACGACCCTGCGGATGAACCGCCTCGCGGAGATCGCCGACGTGCTGGAGTCGTCTGTCCGCCTGTTCGCCCGCGAGGACGTGGCCGACGACGAGAAGGTCCAGCAGATCCGCATGGCGCTCGAATCCGTCCTGTCGGCGGAGGGCAAACGCTACCTCATGATGAACGTCCCCGAGGACCGCCTCGACGACGTGAAGGACGTGCTGCCGGGGATGGGCGGGCCGACGGTGATGGACATCGCCGGCAAGGAGGACGTGGCCGTCCACGCCGTCGTGAACGAGCGCGAGGTCTTCGAGACCATCAACGCGCTCAAGGAAGTGGGCGCGAGCGACGTGCTCGTCACCGAGATCGAGCGGCTGGTGGAGTAGTCGGTCGGCGCGGACGCTCAGAAGAACCCGAAGATGTTGTTCAGCGCGAAGCCCAGCACGGCCGCGAACGCGAGGTGGAGCGCGGTGAGGACGGCGGCCGGGCGCCAGGAGATCCGGTAGGAGACGCTGATGGCGATGGCGTCGGCGACCAGCGTGGCCAGCAGAACGATCACGATGCCGAGGCCCGGGGAGACGAAGCCGATGCTCTCGACGCCGTAGCGGCCCAACAGGATGGAGACCGCCGCGGGGACCGGCCCGACGTAGGCCGCCCGCTGGCTGGGCACGTCGCCGATGAAGAAGGTCGCGGCGAGATGCAGCGTCACGGCGTAGAAGGCGGCGGTGAGCAGGAAGGTCACGACCAGCGCGAAGATGCCGCCGCCCGTCACGTCCGTCTGGAGCGGTCCGAGCGTGTCGACCGGGAGCGGGCCGGAGGCGGACGAGAGCGGATCGAGCGCGTCGGGGCCGCGTCCGCCGACGGCGGCGACGGTGCCGACCGAGGGCTGCGCTACGAGGTCCATGGCGGCGGTAGGGAGGGCGGCCGTTTGTAGCCTGCTATCGCAGGCCGCCGGTTCGCGGGTGAGCGGTCGTCCCGCCGGGGCGGGTGACCGTCTATTCGAGCAGGCCGAGGTCTTCGAGCCGGGAGACGATCTTGTCGACCGCTTCCTCGGCGTCCTCGGGCTGTTTGCCGCCGGTGATGACGAGCTTGCCCGAACCGAACAGCAGCGCGACCACGTCGGGGTCGTCCAGCCGGTAGACGAGGCCGGGGAACTGCTCGGGCTCGTACTCGATGTTCTCCAGGCCCAGGCCGATGGCGATCGCGTTGAGGTTGAGGTTGCGACCGAGGTCGGCGCTCGTGACGATGTTCTGGACGACGATCTCCGGGTCGTCGTCGACCTGGATGTTGAGGTCGCGCAGCTTGTCGAAGACGATCCGCAGGCTCTCGTGGACGTCGTCCGTGCTCTTGGCGCCGGTGCAGACGATCTTGCCCGAACGGAAGATCAGTGCCGCCGACTTGGGTTCCTGCGTGCGGTAGACGAGGCCGGGGAACTGCTCGGGGTCGTAGTCCGCCCCCTCCAGGTCCATCGCCACGCTCTGCAGGTCGAGCTCCTGCCCGATTCCAGTCGAGGCGACGACGTTTTCGATATTGATTGTCTCCTTGGGGTCAACCATGTCTCGACTTAAACGTTGTATTTAAGGCTTATAAACTTTCATACGGGACGTTGATACGTCACGACCGCGGACGGGTCACCTCGCTTAGGTTCTCGGCCCGGACGACCCGTAAAAACGCCTTTTAGTGGGGGTGAGGAGCGGTTTTATCAGGGGTCGGGGTCCGGCGGCCGGCTCGCTCGGGCGCGGGGACGGTCGCCGGCGAGCACCGGTGGGTTCTTGCCCGGCGGCGGGCGACTGTCTGGCGTGTACGTCCTCGAACTCGGCGGCCAGGACGACGATTTCGCGGCCTGTGAGGCGACGAGCGCCGCAACGGGGGTCGAGGTCGTCGGTGCGGGGCTGGCCACCGCGCGCGCGGTGACCGACCGCGTCCGCGAGTTGGCCTACGTCCACCGCGCGAGCGAGGTGGTCGGCCACTGCGACCCCGACGTGGCGAGCGCCCGGGCGCTCCTCGACGCCGCGAGCGTCGGCCGAGACGGGAGCGTCGCCGTCCGCGCCGTCGACGTGCGCGGGACGACCGGCGTCGACACCCAGCGCGCCGAGCGCGAGCTGGGGCAGGTGCTCGTCGACCGCGGCTTCGCCGTCGACCTCGACGACCCCGACCACGAACTGCGCGCGCTGTTCACCGGCCCGCCCGGCGCCGAGGGCACGGCCGAGAACGGCGATCCGGGGACGCAGAGCGCGGACGACGCGGGCGTCTGCGTCCTCGGCTGGCTCGAAGCCGAGAGCGAGCGCGGGTTCGGCGACCGCCGTCCCACCGACCGCCCGTTCTTCCAGCCGGGGAGCATGGACCCGATACTCGCCCGCGCGCTGGCGAACATCGCTGGCGCGCGCGACGGCGCGACCGTCGTCGACCCGATGTGCGGGACCGGCGGGCTCCTCCTGGAGGCCGGACTCGTCGGCGCGCGCGCCGTCGGCTCGGACGCCCAGCGGAAGATGGTCCGCGGGACGCGCGCGAACCTCCGGGACGCCCTCGGCGACGACGGGGACTTCGCGGTCTGTCGCGGCGACGTGACGCGGCTGCCCTTCGCCGACGGCTTCGCCGACGCCGCGGTCTTCGACGTGCCCTACGGCCGCCAGTCGAAGATCGAGGGCGACTCGCTGGCGGACCTCGTCGGACGCGCGCTCGCCGAGGCGCGGCGGGTCGCCGCCCGTGCGGTCGTCGTCGCCGACCGCTCGTGGGAGGAGGCGGCCGTCGACGCCGGGTGGACCGTAGCGGAGCACTTCGAGCGGCGCGTCCACCGGTCGCTCGTTCGGCACGTGCTGGTGTTGAGCGAGGACTGATCGGGTGCGGTGTCGGTTCGTCGCTCGACCGCCGGAACCGCAGACGCTAAGCGCCCCCGGACGGTGGTACCCGCAAAGATGCAGCAGTATCTCGATCTCGTCCGGGAGGCCATCGCCGATGGCACCTACAAGCCCAACCGGACGGGCGTGGACACCCTCTCGACGTTCGGCGCGCACTACGAGGCCGACCTCCAGGAAGGGTTCCCGCTCCTGACGACCAAGGATCTCTCGGGCTACCGCTGGAACTCCCTGATCCACGAACTGCTCTGGTACTTCTCCGGCGAGGAACACGTCCGGAACCTCCGCGAGGAGACGAAGATCTGGGACGCCTGGGCCGACGACGACGGCCGGCTGGACACCGCCTACGGCCGCTTCTGGCGCCGATACCCGATCCCGGAGGAGGGGCTGGAGGGGGAGTCCTGGCCCGACGACGCGGGCCGCTGGGTGAACGACGACGAGAACACCTTCGACCAGTTCCAGTACGTGCTGGACACCCTCCGGGAGAACCCCCGGTCGCGCCGCATCGTCGTCAACGCCTGGCACCCCGCCAACGCCGCCGTCAGCACCCTCCCGCCCTGTCACTACACCTTCGTCTTCAACGTCCAGGGCGACCGGCTGAACCTCCACCTGACCCAGCGCTCGGGCGACATCGCGCTCGGCATCCCCTTCAACATCGCCGCCTACTCGCTGGTGACTCACGTCGTCGCTCAGCGCACCGGTTTCGAGGTCGGGACGTTCTCGCACTCGGTCGTCGACGCCCACGCCTACTGCGGCGAGGGCGCCCGCGGCGAGTGGTACGAGGCCAATCGCGTGGAACTGCGCGAGCGGATGGCCGCCGTCGACGACCGCGCGGGCTACGCCGACGTGCGGGACTGGGTCCTGACGGAGGCGCCCGCCGAACCCGGGACGGAGCACGCCGACCACGTCCCCAACCTGCTCGAACAGCTCACGCGCGAGCCCCGCGAGCGGCCGACCATCGAGGTGGCCGACAGGCCCATCGACGACCTGACCTACGAGGACATCGCGGTGCGCGACTACGACCCCGCGCCCGGACTGGACTTCGCGGTCGCCGAGTGATGACGGGCGAGTCGGCCGCGTCGCCCGTGGAGATCGCCCTGATCGCAGCCGTCGCGGAGAACCGCGTCATCGGGGCGGACGGGGAAATGCCGTGGCACTACCCCGCGGACCTGGCTCACTTCAAGGAGACGACGACGGGGCACCCGGTGATCATGGGTCGGGTGACCTACGAGTCGATCGCGTCGCAGCTGGGCGGGCCGCTGCCCGGGCGGACCAACGTCGTGCTGACGCGGTCGGGCGTCGACGCGCCCGAGGCGGTCGTGCGGGTCGAGAGCGTCGACGCGGCGGTCGAGGCCGCCCGGGAAGCCGCGGCGGAAACGGGGGTGGCGACCGCGTACGTCGCCGGCGGCGCGACCGTCTACGAGGGGTTTCTGGACCGGGCCGACCGGCTGGTGCTGACGGAGGTCCCGGGCGAACCGGCGGGCGACACCCGGTTCCCGGAGTGGGATCCGGCGGAGTGGGTCGAGGTCGACCGCGAGCGCGAGGGAGAGCTGTCGTTCGTGACCTACGAGCGGCGGTGACCGTCGGGACGACCGGCTCGGAGCGGCCGGGACCGAGCGGTCGCCGGGTCGCGGACGACCTCGCCGCCGTCGCACGGCACGAGGGGGACCACCGCCCTCAGTCGTCGGCCTCGGCGGCCTCGGCGCTCGGGACGGTCACGTCGGTGAGGTCGCTCTCGATCTCCTCGCGGCGGTCCTCGAACGTCCCGGGGAGGACGAGCCGGCCGCCCAGGTCGTCGAGCGGTTCGTCGCTGTCGTAGCCGGGGTCGCTCGTGGCGAGTTCGAAGAGGACGCCGCCGTGCTCGCGGACGTACACCGAGCGGAACCAGTGGCGGTCGATCTGCTGGGTGGGGTTGAGCCCGCGCGAGCGGATGGCCGAGCGCATCGCCGCCTGGTCCTCGTCGGTTGGGGTCTGGAAGGCGACGTGGTGGACCGTCCCGTGGCCCTGGCGACCGCCCTGGATGGTCGGGAGCACGTCGACGTACTTCCCCACCGTGCCGGTCGCCGCGAACCGGGTGCGCTCGTCGCCGGGGGTGTCACCCTCGGCCTCCTCGGTGCCGACCCGTTCGAGGCCCATCGTCTCCAGTAACTCCTCCGTGGGCTGGGGGTCGGCGAGCCACAGCGTCACCGAGTGGAACCCGCGGATGGCGTACTCGGCGGGGACGAATTCCGTCCAGGGGACGGTGGGGTCGTCGTCGGCGATCTCGCTCTCGACGAGTTCGACGGGGAGGCCGTCGGGGTCCTCGAAGGGGAGGACGGTCTCGCCGAACCGGTCGACGCGGTCGTCGTAGTCGACGCCGTAGTCGTCGAACCGGTCCTCCCAGTAGTCGAGGCTCCCCTGGGGGACGCGGAAGGCGGTGCGGGAGACCTGGCCGGAGCCGACCTTCCCGCGACTCATCCCCTCCCAGGGGAAGAAGGTCATGCTCGTCCCGGGCGTCCCCTCCGCGTCGGCGAAGAAGAAGTGGTAGGTGCCGGGGTCGTCCTGGTTTATCGACCGTTTGACGAGCCGCAGGCCCAGAGTTTCGACCCAGAAGTCCATGTTCTGCTGGGGGTCGCCCGCGATACAGGTGACGTGGTGGATGCCCGGTGTCGGGTTCGGATCTGCCATTGCTTCCCGGTACGCGCTCGCGACACTTCAATAGGCGCTGACATCGATGTCACCGGGTCTCGCCGGTGTCGGTGGCAACCCGGGGGTGGCGGCCCGGGAGCGGTCGACCCCTCGCTCGCTCGGCCGTTACAGGTCGTCCATCGCGGCCTCGACGTCGTCGTAGTCGGGGAAGGCGGGCCACTCGTCGGCGACCCAGGCGTACTGGACGACCCGCTCGCCGTCGAGGACGAAGACGGCGGGGCGGGGCTCGGAGACGCCGGCCATCCCGTCCAGGTCGTTGACGACGTCGAACTGTTCGGCCACCCCGTTGCCCGGGTCGGAGTAGAGGCGCGCGTCGACGCCGCGCCGTTCCAGCAGGTCGGTGTGTTCGTACGGCGAGGAGATCGAGAGGCCGACGACCTGACAGTCGTCGCGGTCGAGCCACCCGCGGTCGCGGACCTCGTTCCAGACGTACGTCGCCGGGAAGGCGCCGTCCATCGAGTGGAACAGGAGGACGACGGGCGCTTCGTCGGTCAGGTCGGAGAGCGCCACGTCCTCCCAGTACTCGGTGCCGACCAGCGGGCGCTCGAAGTCGGGGACGCGGTCGCCGGCCTCGGGGTGGTCGGTCTCGGGGAGGTCGACGACCTCGAAGGGCAGGTCCATTCAGGCGCCTCCCTTCGAGCGCTCGCCGTAGGTGGCGTCGAGGTACTCGACGATGTTGCCGCTCTCGGACATCGTGACCCCGGTCGACTCGTCGACGATGGCCGGCACGGAGCGCTTGCCGGTGAGCCGCTGAACCACGTTACGGTCGCTGTGCATCGGCTCGACGAACCGCGAGCGGTAGTCGAGGTCGTACGCCTCCAGCGTGCGGACGACCCGCTCGCAGAACGGGCAGGCCTGCAGCCGGTAGAGCGTGATGGCTGGGTCGCTCATCTCGCCGGAGGTAGGGCCAACAGCCGGGTAAGCGCTTCGCCCCCGGCAGTCCCCGACGGTCGCCGGTCGGGACGCGCTCAGGTCCCGACGGCGCCCACCTGAACGTTCCAGAGGTCGGCGTATTTGCCGTCCAGGTCGAGCAGTTCGTCGTGGGTGCCCTGTTCGACGACCCGCCCGTCGTCCATGACGACGATGCGGTCGGCGTCCCGCACCGTCGAGAGGCGGTGAGCGACGACGAAGGTGGTGCGGTCTTCGGTCACCGCGTCGAGCGAGCGCTGGATCAGCACCTCGGTCCGGTTGTCGACGTGGCTGGTCGCCTCGTCGAAGACCAGCATCGGCGGGTCGGCCAGCAGGACGCGGGCGATGGCGATCCGCTGGCGCTGGCCGCCCGAGAGCATGACGCCGCGCTCGCCGACTTCGGCGTCGTACCCCGCCTCCAGGTCGCTGACGAACTCGTGTGCGCCGGCCTCGCGGGCGGCGCGCTCGATCGCTTCGTCGGTGGCCCCGTCGACAGCATAGGCGATGTTCTCGCGGATCGTCCCGGTGAACAGGAACGGGTCCTGGGCGACGTAGCCGATCGCGGTGCGGAGGCTCTCGCGGCTGATATCGCGCACCTCCGTCCCGTCGACGCGGACGCTCCCCTCGTCGGGGTCGTAGTACGCCTGCAGGAGCTTCAGCAGGGTGGACTTGCCGGCGCCGGTCTCGCCGACGAGGCCGACCGTCTCTCCGGGTTCGACGGCCAGATCGACGTCGTGGAGCACCCGTTCGTCGGTGCCGGGATACGAGAAGGAGGCGCCGTCGTACTCGACGCGGCCCTCGGGGTCGTCGAGGTCGGTCCGGCCGTCCTCGCGGGGCGGTTCGATGCGCTGGACGCCGAGGATGCGCTTGGCGGCGGCGGTGGCGCCCTTGTAGAGGCCGGTCACCCAGGCGAGGAATCGGACGGGCAGGACCAGCTGCTGTGTGTAGTACATGAACGGGACGAGTTCGCCGGCGGTGATCGTGCCCGGGAGGAACCAGAATCGGCCGTCGATGGCCCACTCGGTGCCGACGAACAGCGTCGCGACGAAGGCGGCGCCGGCGAGCATCCGCAGCGCCGGCTGGTGGCCGACGCCGACCATGTGGGCCCGCCAGGTCGCGGTCCGGTGGGTGGCCGACTGGTCGGTGACTCGCTCGGTCTCGTAGCGCTCGCCGCCGAACGCCTTCACGGTCTGGATGCCGCTGATGTTCGTCTCCAGCAGGGCGTTGAGCACGCCCGTCTCCTCGCGCACGTCGTCGTTGCGCGCCTCGTGACGCGCGCCGAACCAGACGTTCGCGGCGAGCAGCAGCGGCGCGACCGCCAGCGAGATGAGCGCCAGCTGCCAGTTCAGCAGCGCCATGTAGACGACGGAGCTGGCGAACATCGCGACGGCGACGACCCCGAGGTTCGGCCCGACTTCGAGGAACTGCTCCAGGGAGTTGACGTCGTTGTTGAGGACGCTCATCACCTCGCCGGTCTGCTGAGTGTCGAAGAAGCCCATGTCCAGGCGCTGGACGCGGTCGAAGGCGTCGACCCTGATGCGGTGGAGGGTGCGCTGGGCGAACAGGAACAGGGAGTACTCCGCGAAGATGCCGAAGGTCATGTCGACGAGCTTCAGCCCGACCAGCAGCGCGACGGTGAACCAGAGCATCCCCGTCGGGTCGGCGGGGATCCACCCCGCCGGGACGAGCGGCAGGTCGTAGGTTCGGTCGTTGAACATCGCGTCGAACGCCAGTCCGACGACGAACATGTCGAGGTTCGAGAGGAACTGGGCGATCACCGAGGAGACGCTGCCGGCGCCGAGCCACCGCAGGTTCCCGCGACCGCCGTCGCGCAGCAGCGAGGGGAGCGGCCAGCGCACGTCCTCGCCGGCCGCCGCGATACGGCCGCGACCGGGGTCGGAGTCGGATTCCGGTCCCTCGTCGCTCGCGGCGTCCGAGGACTCCCGTCGGTCGTCCTCGCTCTCACCCTCGCTCATCGCGACACCTCCCCGTCCATCGCCGACTCGATGCGCTCTGAGGGGCGGTCCTCGGCCCGCGCCCGCCGCAGGAACGCCTCGGAGACGGCGTCGGTCTCGCCCACCTGAACGCGCCAGAGGTCGGCGTAGAGGCCGTCTCGTTCCACGAGTTCCTCGTGGCTCCCCTGTTCGACGACGCGGCCGTCGTCGACGACGACGATGGTGTCCGCGTTCCTGACCGTCGACAGTCGGTGGGCGATGGCCAGCGTCGTCCGCTCGCCGGCCAGCGCGTCGATGCTCTCCTGGATCTGCCGCTCGGTCTCGTTGTCGACGTGGCTGGTCGCTTCGTCTAAGACGAGGACCTCGGGCTCGCGGAGCAGGGCCCGAGCGATGGCGATCCGCTGGCGCTGGCCGCCCGAGAGGCTCTCGCCGCGCTCGCCGACCTGCGTGTCGTAGCCGTCGTCGAGGCCGGTGACGAACTCGTGGGCGCCCGCGAGCTTCGCGACGCGCTCGATGTCCTCGTCGTCCGGGTCGTCGACGCTATAGCCGATGTTCTCCCGGATCGTCCCGTAGAACAGGAACGGGTCCTGGCTGACGTAGCCGAGGTGTTCCCGCAGGCTCCGGGGTGCCACCTCGGTCACGTCCTGGCCGTCGACCGTGACGGCGCCCGCGTCGGCCTCGTAGAACCGAAAGAGCAGCTTCGTGATCGTCGACTTGCCGGCGCCGGTGGGGCCGACGATGCCGACGAGCGAGCCGGGCTCGGCGGTGAAACTCACGTCCCTGAGCTGCTGTTCGTCGCTGCTCTCGTAGCCGAAATCGACGCCGTCGTACTCGATACGCCCCTCGCGCACGTCGAGGTCCGCACCGGTCTCGTTCGCCTGTCGGTCCGTTTCGAGGACGGCCACGATGCGCTTGCTCGACGCGAGGGCGTTCTCGTAGCTGTCGAGCACGTCGAGCATGAGCTGGCGGATCGGACCGTAAAAGGACTTGCTGTACAGCAGGAAAGTCAGGAGGGTCCCGGCGGTCAGCGAGCGGCCGAGGAACGGCGGCGCGCCGTTGAGGTTGATGTAGGCGCCGACGGCGAACAGCCCGACGAACGAGTACGACGACACCGACCAGCTGCTGTAGTTGAAGACCAGTCGCAGACGGATGACCGACCAGTTGCGGTCGCGGTACTCGCGGGAGGCGTCGGCGACGGCCGCCCGCTCGCGGTCCTCGCGGGCGAAGCTCTTGACCGTCGCGATGCCGTCGATGCTGTCCTCCAGGCGCGCGTTGATCCGCCCGACGCTCTCGCGGACGTCCTCGTAGACCGGCTCGACGCGGGTGGTGTACCACCGGCCCAGCAGCGCGAGGCCGACCGGGAGCACGAGCAACAGCGCCGCGAGGCGGACGTGTAGCAGCGCCATGAACGCGAAGGCGACGGCGATCTGCGTGACGAAGCGCAGGCCCTGGACGGCGTTGTTGCCGAAGCCGTTGAGGTTGCTCACGTCGTTGTTGAGGACGCTCATCACGTCGCCGGTCTGCCGTCGGTCGAAGAAGTCCATCTCCCGGCCGACCAGCGCGTCGAAGGTGTCGACGCGGATGTCGTGCAGCGTGCGCAGGCGAGCGGTGCCGGCGACGCGGCCGGCGAGCCAGCTCAGCGCGCCGTCGAGCGCGAACGCACCGACGAGCAGGCCGATCGTGAAGGTGACCTGCCCCCCCGTCGTCGTCGGGATCCACCCCGCCGGCACGAGCGGCAGATCGTAGGGCGTGCTCGACAGGAGGATGGCGTCGAGCGCCACGCCGACGACCAGCGCGGGGACGCGCTGTGGGATCTGGGCGAGCGCCGTCCCGAGGATGGCGACGGCGTAGCGGACGCCGTAGGGACTGGCGTACCGCCGGACCAGGTGGACCAGCGGGTTGCCGACGTGGTCGGGGACCTCGTACTCGGAGGGCTCGGACGATTCGCTCACTCGTAGTCACCTCGGATGAGGGCGGGGCGGCGCCGCGGTGTACGCCGATCTGCCGACGGGCCCGGGAAAGCGTTACCGGTGGCGTGGGACCGTCTCACGTATCCCCCTCGGCGAGGTAGTCGTCGACCATCGCCTCCAGGCCGTCGAGTACCGGTTCGACCCGCTGGCCGTCGGCGAATATGGCACGGCGGTTCTGCCCCGAGCGGACGGCCGCGACGAAGGTGACCGCGAACGGCTCGGGATCCACGTCGCGGAACTGCCCCGACTCGATCCCCTCCTCGACGGCGTCGGCGACGAACCCCTCCAGGAACTCCGAGTCGTAGTCGACGGCCTCGCGCAACCGCTCGTCGTAGGGGGCCTGGGCCTCGATCTCCAGGAGCATCCGGGAGAACTCGACGGTCTCCTGGAACGCCTCGCCATCCGGCGTTCTGAGCATGTAGCGAGCCAGTTCGAGCAGGCGCTCGCGCGGGTCGTCGCTGTCGGCGCGCTCGCGGACCTCGTCGGTGAGATGGTCCAGCCCGTTCGTGAACATCGAGAACACGAGATCCTCCTTGGTGTCGTAGTAGTAGTGGACGAGCGACTGGCTCACGCCCGCCGCGTCCGCCACGGCCTGGGTCGTGAATTCGTCGAACCCGCGGTCGACCAGCACGTCGAACGCCGCCCAGCGGATCTCGTCGGCGGTCGAGGAGTCGTCGCCGCCGTCGGCGGTCGCGTCGGTCGACACGTCCTCGGACCGGTCGCCCGGAGGATCGCCCTCGGTCGTCGCGCTCGCGTCCGCAGCGTCGTCGGTCATGCTCTTGATTGAGTACTCAATCAAATAAATGGGTGGCGGTCGCGGAAGCACCGCGGTCGAAGGGGCGGTGCGGTCCCGTGTCGGTCAGTCCGCGGGTGTCGCCGCCGCTTCCTCCTCTTCGACGACTGTGTCGGTCCAGGTGCCCCGGAGGAACCAGGCGCCGACGATACACGCCGAACCGACGTGCATGATGGCGATGGCCCACCAGGCGCCGGTGGTGCCCATGTCGAAGTTCGTCACGAGGATCCAGGCGGGGACGACCTGGAGGCCCCAGACGGAGGTGACGGACATGATCATCGCGGCGCGGGTGTTGCCGGCGCCGTTGAAACAGCCCTTGATGACGTGGAAGGTGCCCATGAACGCGAACGTCGGGGCGACGATCAGCATGTAGGTCTCCCCGATGTCGACGATCCGACCGGCCTCGTCGCCGGAGATGAAGACGCCGACGATGTCGCGGGCCCAGTACACCCCGACTGCGCTGACGGCGACGTAGACGGCGACGAGCATCCCGACGGCCAGGAAGACCGCCTTGCGGGCGCGGTCGGCCCGCCGCGCGCCGAGGTTCTGACCGACCGCCGTCTCGACGCCCATCCCCAGCCCGACCGCGGGGAGGAAGACGAACGAGGTGAGCCGGGCGGTGATCCCGAACGCGGCGACGGCCGTCGAGCCGATGACGGCGACGATGGCCGTCATCGCGGTGTAGGACAGCGCGCCGGAGCTCTGCTCGATGCTGGCGGGGTAGCCGATCTCGATTATCTTCCGGACCGTCTCGCGCTCCAGCCGCAGGTCCGCGAGCGACAGGGAGAGACCGAGTCGGCCGGAAAAGAGCAGGGCGACGCCGGGCACCGTCGCGAGCGCCCGCGAGAGGATGGTCGCCATCGCCGCGCCCTCGACGCCGTGGCCGGTGAAGCCGGTGGCGGCGAGCAGGTCCGCTTCGAGCCCGCGCATGCCGAGGATTCCGAACAGGGGGTTGTCGACGAAGCCGAAGATGAAGATCGGGTCGAGGACGACGTTGACGGCGACGCTGACGGCCATCAGGTACATCGGGGTGCGGGTGTCGCCCCAGCCTCTGAGGAGCGACTGGAAGACGAAGAAGCCGAACATGAACCAGACGCCGAGGAAGATCACCCGCATGTAGTCGAGCGAGTAGGCGAACACCGTGGTTCCGGGGTCGGCGCCGATCAGCCGGAGGAACGCCGGCGCGAGCAGGTAACCGATGGCCCCGAGCGCGAGCGAGAACAGCGTCACGAACGCCAGCGTCTGGCCGGCGACTTCGTTGACCCGCTGGAGGTTGCCGGCGCCCTTGTGCTGGGCGACCAGGACGCTCCCGGCCAGCGTGAGCCCGCCGCCCAGCGAGATGAGGACGAACACGGGCGGCCAGGAGAACGAGAGGGCGCTGACGGCGTCGCCGCCGAGCCGGCCGACCCAGAACGTGTCGACGAGGTTGTACACCACCTGAAGCAGCTGCGTGAAGACGATCGGCGCCGACAGGGCCACCAGCGGGCGGAGGAGCGACCCCTCGGTCAGGTCGTAGTCGGTGTCGCGAGTCGGTTCGTCCGGCGGTCCGTCCAGCCCCTCCTCGGTCGGTTCGCTGGATCCCTCCGTCGGCTGGTCGCTCTCTTCGTCGTCCGACGGTTCGGGCGGGGCGTCCGTCACGCGGTCACGCCTCCCCGTCCCGGATGTCGTCGGTCCCGTCGTCGGCTTCGCTGTCGGCGCTCCGCGCCTCGCTCTCGCCCTCGCCAGCGACCAGCAGGTCGTCGATCAGGTACGTCTCGATCCCGGCGAACGCCTCGTCGGTGGGGGCCGCGTCGCCGAGGATCACGTCGTGGGACTGCGCGCCCTCGATGGTCGAGCGGAACAGCGCGGCGTAGCGCTCGGGGTCCACGTCGCGGAACGCCCCCTCGTCGATCCCCTCGCGGACGATGTCGGCGATCACGCCGCGGATGAGCCGGTCGTTCTCGACGAGTTGCTCCTGCAGGTCCGGCTCGAAGGGGGCCTGGGCGCGCATCCCCAGCAGAGCGGTGTGGAAATCGCGGGTCTCCGCGTCGTCGCCCAGGCCGACCACGACGATCTCGGCCATCCGCAGGAGCCGTTCGCGCGGGTCCTCCGGGCCGCCGCTTTCGACCTCGTCGATGAACTCGTCGAGCAGGTGCGAGAGGAACGCGACCATGAGATCCGCCTTCGAGTCGTAGTGGTAGTGGATGAGCGACTTGCTCTTCTCGAACTCGTCGGCGATGGCCTGGACCGTCAGGTCGGCGTACCCGTGGTTCGCGAGCGCGCGGAAGGTGGCGTCCATGATCGCCGCGCGCGTCGAATCGTCCCCCGACATATCTGACTGAATGGCCAGTCGATATATAAAGCACTGCCGATCAAACCCTGAGAACCGGGGGACAACGCTCAAGCGAGCGTGTCCGGAGTGCGACGAGAGTGACTCCCTCCGCGAGGCCCCGGAGCGATGGTGGCCGTCGCGCTCGGCGTGTCACCGGTCCGCGGTCGGGCGGTCGACCGACCACTTCCGCTCCGGTCCCGACAGCCTTTAGCCGGCCGTCGGCAATGGTCGGGCAGATGGCGAACTCGAACGCCAAGGGCGACCGCCGCGAGCGGGAACTCGTCAACGAACTCGACGCGGCGGGCTTCGCGGTGATGCGAGCGCCCGCCAGCGGGAGCGCCACCGAGCGCGAGCTCCCCGACGTGCTGGCCGGCGACGGCGAGGACTTCTACGCCGTCGAGGCGAAGTCGTCGGCGGGCGACCCGATCTACCTCGACGGCGAGGAGATCGAGGCGCTGCTCTTCTTCTCGCGGAACTTCGGCGCCAAACCCCGCATCGGCGTCCGCTTCGACCGCGAGGACTGGTACTTCTTCCACCCCGGCGACGACGCCGTCCACGTCACCGACGGCGGCAACTACCGCGTCAAGAAGGAGACCGCGCTGGCCCACGGCGTCGACTTCGACGAACTCGTCGGCCACTCCGAGAAGGTCACCCTCGACGAGGTCGCCGACGACGGCCCCGACCAGGGCACGCTGGACGTGCTCTCGGCGTTCGAGCGGGGCGACCTCTCGAAGGAGGAAGCCGCGGAGATGCTGTAGCGCCGCGCGGCGGTCCCGCGCTGGCCCTCGACGGTCCCGCAGACTCCCGCTCGATGTCCTCGCTCGCGGGCGGCGTCGGCCGTCGCCACTCGCTCCCGGGCTCGCGCTCGACCCCCCGGTTTCGTCTCGAACCCGCCCCTCCCCGGGCCGGAGGCGCGGCTCGCCGGCGTCGAAGACGGTGTCGAGCGCGGACACGAAGCGGACGACGGACCGCGGTCCGCCGGGTCGCCGCTACGCCGTGGCGCGCTCGCGCAGTCGCCGCTCGACGACCGCGGCGTCGTCGACCCGTTCGAGCCGCGACAGCGGAAACGAGTACCGGCGCGGGTGCTCCCGGCGGGCGAGGTCGCCGAGGTAGACGGCTTCGACCACCGGGTCGTCGGCGGGGTAGCCCTCGTTCGTGGCGTAGTCTGCGACGGTCTCGCCGACGCCTTCGATGACGACGTCGTACGCGCGCTCGGGCGTGACGCGGGCGACGACGAGCCGGTCGTCCGTTTCCCGGTCGCGCACCACGTCGCCGGGTTCCACCCGACAGGCCCCACAGAGGTCGGGCGGACCCTCGCCTTCGGGGACGAAAGTGTCGATCCCGCAGGCGTCGCAGACGGCGGCGCGCTTGCCGGGCGCGGGCAGTCGGCGGGTGGTGATCTCGATTGCGACGCGCCGGAGGTGTTTGCACCGCTCGCCGCGGATCTGGTAGTCGGGGCAGGTGCAACTTCCGTCGGAGAGGTCGACGACGTAGGTGGCGCCGCTGGCGCTGTCGACGGCGTAGCGGCCGCCGGCCAGCGGGCGGACGGCCATGCGCTCGGTCCAGGCGCGCGCGGCCCGTTCGTCGAGCCGACGAACGTCCGGTGCGAGTGCAGTTCTTCGGACCTGGGTAGGGGTACGTGTTTCGGACATAGGCGTTCGGACGCTGGTGTTTCTCGCGACTGCGTCCACTCGAAACGTAGGTCTCGAACGCACCTAAGTCCGTCGCGGGTGTGCGCGGGGGAGATCGCGACAGTCGGCGACCCTGCCGCGTTCTCCCTCGATCGGTGACCAGTGAACGCACGCTTCGAAGCGCTTTTGCCCGGGCCGGGGAAATCCACGGCCATGGAAATCGACCGGAAGTTCGCCGTCGAACTCGGGATCTCGGCGGCCTCGGTCGTCTTGTTCGTCGGTGCGGCCTACGTCGTCAGTTCCAGCTACGCCGACCCCGGCAACGTGACCGACAACGGCTCGGCCGCGCCGGTGCTCCAGCCCGGCGGCGGGCCCGTCATGGTCGGTGTCATCGGCCTGTTCGTCCTCATCATGGCCGTCGCGGGACTGATCCTGTACCGCGCGGACTTCGACGACGCGTAGCCGCCGTCCACCGCTCCGCCGGAGCCGTTCAGGCTTCGGCGTCCTCGGCCGCTCCGTCTTCGGCGTCCTCGGCCGCTTCGTCCCCGTCGTCCCCGTTCTCGCGCCCCTCACGCCAGTCGGTCAGATCGTCTTCGTCCTCTTCGTCGAGCCGGTGCTCGTAGTAGTTCAGCGGGTGGGACTCGTCGATCACGTCCGTACAGATCTCGTCCTTGCCGATGCAGTCGCCGTAGGACTGCATCGTCGCGCAGGCGGGCGGGGAGTAGTCCGTGGGGCTGGTCGCGCCGCGGATGTGGTCGACCTGGTAGCGGGTGGCCTCCTCGCCGAAGCCCGGGTTCACCTCGAAGATGTCGACGATCTCGTCGGTCGTCATCCCGATGCTCGTCAGGAAGGAGGCGATGGCGAACCGCGAGTGGTGTTCGAGGTGTTCGCCCTTCTGGACCTGGTCTAAAAGGTGTTTCATGCAGGGCGGGAACAGCTCGGGGACGACGGTGTCGATGTCGCGGGTGAGATCCAGCTCGGAGAGCCGCTGACGGAGCTCCTCGGCCTCCTCGGCGAGCTCGTCGGCGATGGCGTCGGGCACCGAGAGGGGGAGCCCGTCGTCGACGCGGTGGCGGACGGCCTGGCGCAGCAGCGCGACCAGCTCCGCGCCGTCGACCAGCACCTCGCCGTCGGCGAGCGCCCGGTTGACCAGCCGCCACTCGTCGCCCCGCTGGTCGGCGGCCAGGTCGAGGTAGGTCCCCGCTTCGACGCGGAACTCCCTGGACTGGCCGTCGCTGACGACGGCCGAGCCGTCGCCGACCCTCCCGTCGACCGCCCGGACAGGGCCCGAGAGGTCGAACTCCGCGAGCAGTTCCGGGAGCGTGAGACGGGGTTTGCTGGCGGATTTGAGCTCCGTGGTGTCGGCGAAGTCGGCGGTGAACCGCTCGCGGGCGGCGGTGGCTTCGGCCTGGGCGTACTTGCGCGTGAGAATGTGCTCGTCGACGAGCGAGACCAGCACGCGCGCGACCGGATAGGAGAGCAGTTCGATCCGGTCGACGTTGTGGGCGTCGCCGACGGTGCCGTCTTCCAGTGCCCACACCACGCGCTCGACCCCGCGCTCGACGACGGCGGCGTCGTCGGCGACCACGGCCGCCAGGTCGACGCCGGCCTCGCCGACGGCCTGTCGCGACTCCTGCCGCCAGGGGTACCGGGCGTGGATGGGCTCGATTGGCATCGAGCGCTCGTTGTTCCTACCGTCGAATAAAGCCGACGGTCAGCGGAGCCGCGTGGCCACTGGAGGGCGGTCGCGGTCGGAACGTATCGGTCGGCTACCGCTCGCGGACGGTCGCCGCCCGCATCTCCACGTATCGCTCCGGCCAGGTCCGAACGTGGTCCTGTACTCGCGCCAGCGCGCGCACGAGCGTCGACCTCACCGGTCGTCCCGTCCCGGACCCTCTCGACGGTCGATCCCTGAGACTCATCACACGATCGTGTTACACTGTGTCTCCCATAAAGCCTGGTGGAGCGCGATCGCGGCGCGAGTCCGGACGGGCCCGGCGACGCCGGTCGCGGCGCTGTCGGCGTGGTGAGGCGTCGCAGAAACGGTCGGGCGCGACGGTGGGGCTCAGTCCCGATGCAGCGCGCGCAGTTCCTCGGCGACGGCCTCGCTGTTGTCGGCGTCGCCCTGGACGGCGCGTTTGTAGCGCCGGTACTCGCTGCGGGAGACGCGGATCTCCTCGGTCTCGCCCTGACGGGTGACTTCCAGGCGGACGGTCCCCTGGGGGTTGTTGCGGAGCTTGAACGAGGCGACGGCCGAGAGGACGAACCACAGCGCGACGGAGCCGCCGACGAAGTACAGCATGGCGGTGGGGAAGGCGAGCGAGTCGCTGGCTCCGACCCACCGCTGGGGGTAGACGCGCCAGTACATGACGACGCCGGCCACGGTGACGGCGGCGCCGACGAGCGCGCCGACGCGCTCGCGACGGCTTGCCGGTAGGACGGCGACGACGCCGACGAACATCGCCGGGATCCCCAGCCCGGCGAGGGCGCCCGCGACCCGTCGGGCCTCGGTCGTGCTCGTCGCGTCGAAGACGGCGGCCAGGTCCGTCGTCAACACGAAGATGGCGCTCACGACGGCGAGCGCGCCGACGACGAACAGACCCCCGCCCGCCGACACGCGCCGCGGGTCGCGCCCGGTCCACTCCCCGCGGTCGTAGGCCTCCGAGAGACTGGGCATGGCCGACCCTTGTCGCCCGTTCTACAAAACTACCCGTCAGACGCGCGCAAGACACCGGCTATCGGGGATCGTTCCCACCCCGGAAGCGAAACCGGGGCGACCCGCCGACCGGCCGAACCGGTTCGGACACCGGGTGAGACGAGACACCACGCGGTAGAAAACGGTTTAGGTCGCTGGCGACGATTCGGGAGTATGAGCCAACAGGAGCCGGAACCGCGCGACGCCGGCGCGGACGAAGACAGCGAGGGGAAACCGGCGGACTTCCCCAGCACGGAAGTGACAGAGGGCGTCGAGAAAGCGCCTCATCGGGCGATGTTCCGCGCGATGGGCTACGACGACGAGGACCTCTCGTCGCCGATGGTCGGCGTCGCCAACCCGGCGGCCGACATCACGCCCTGTAACGTCCACCTCGACGACGTGGCCGACGCCGCCTACGAGGGCATCGACGACGCCGGCGGGATGCCCATCGAGTTCGGCACGATCACCATCTCCGACGCCATCTCCATGGGCACCGAGGGGATGAAGGCCTCCCTGATATCGCGGGAGATCATCGCCGACTCCGTCGAACTCGTGAGCTTCGGCGAGCGCATGGACGGCCTCGTGACGATCGGCGGTTGCGACAAGAACATGCCCGGGATGATGATGGCGGCCATCCGCACGGACCTGCCGAGCGTGTTCCTCTACGGCGGGTCCATCATGCCCGGCGAACACGACGGCCGCGAGATCACCATCCAGAACGTCTTCGAGGGCGTCGGCGCCGTCGCCGACGGCGACATGAGCGAGGACGAACTCGACGAGATGGAACGCCACGCCTGCCCCGGCGCGGGCTCCTGTGGCGGGATGTTCACCGCCAACACCATGGCGTCGGTCTCCGAGGCGCTCGGGTTCGCGCCGCTCGGGTCGGCGTCGCCCCCCGCCGAGGACGAGAGTCGGTACGAGGTGGCTCGCGAGGCCGGCGAACTCGCGACCGAGGTCGTCCAGGCTCGTCGGCGCCCCTCCGACTTCCTCTCGCGGGAGTCCTTCGAGAACGCCATCGCCCTGCAGGTCGCGGTGGGCGGGTCGACCAACGCCGTCCTCCACCTGCTCGCGATGGCCGCGGAGGCCGGCGTCGACCTCGACATCGAGGACTTCAACGAGATCAGCCGCCGCACGCCGAAGATCGCCGACCTCCAGCCGGGCGGCGAGCGGGTGATGAACGACCTCCACGAGGTCGGCGGCGTCCCGGTCGTCCTCAACGCGCTGTACGAGGCCGACCTGCTCCACGGCGACGCGCTGACGGTCACCGGCGAGACGATGGGCGAGGCCCTGGCGGCGTACGACCCGCCGGCCATCGAAGACCTGGACGTCGACTACCTCTACACGGTCGACGAGCCGAAGAACGACCAGGGCGCCATCCGCATCCTGACGGGGAACCTCGCGCCCGACGGCGCGGTCATCAAGATCACCGGCGAGGATCACCTCCGCCACGAGGGACCGGTCCGCATCTTCGACGAGGAGAGCGAAGCGATGAGATACGTCCAGGAGGGGCGCGTCGAGTCCGGCGACGTGATCGGTATCCGCAACGAGGGACCGCGGGGCGGCCCCGGCATGCGCGAGATGCTCGGCGTCACCTCCGCCGTGGCCGGCCAGGGCCACGCCGAGGACGTGGCGCTGTTCACCGACGGCCGCTTCTCCGGCGCGACCCGCGGGTTCTCCATCGGCCACGTCGCCCCCGAGGCCTACGTCGGTGGCCCCATCGCCGCGCTGGAGGACGGCGACACCATCACCATCGACATCGACGAACTCGAGTTCTCCGTCGACCTGACCGACGCGGAGATCGAGGACCGCCTCGAAGACCACGACCCCGAGCCCACGTACGACAGCGGCGTCCTCGCCAAGTACCACCGCGACTTCGGCTCGGCCGCGAACGGCGCCGTCACGAACCCCGGCGCCAAGTGGGGGTAGCGCGAGAGCGGCCCGCCGTCCGCCTCCGCGGCGGTCCGCGTTCGTGTCCACACCGCGGCGAGTCCGAACAGGTTCGCCCACCGGAAAATGGATTTCCGATTATATTCCTGAGTGTTATTAGAGATGCCCTAGACGGCTATTTGACGGTTTCGGGACCGCCGACGGTAAATTTCACATCTGATATTTGGCGACACAAGGCATATGCGACAGGAGTCCGTAGGAACGTGTATTGCCGGTCACATATCCGGTCGACCGGCGTCGCCAATCGGGTACGGACAAATGAGAGACGAAAAGCAGGGGGACGACAGTGTCGACGCGCACAGCAACGGGTCCGCCGCCGTCACGTTCGACCACTACGACTGGAGCGGGGGGGACTCTCCGAGTATCGCGGTCGCGGAGGCCGTCGCGGCGGTCACGAACCGGAGCGTGACGGCGCTCCCGCCCGTTCAGGAGGTCGTCGACGCGGACGCGCTGGACATGCTCGTCCGCTCGGGCGACCCGCTGGCGGTCAGAGTCACGATCGACTACGCGGGGGCGGCCGTGACCGTCACGGGCGACGGGCAGATCCGGGTCAGAACCCGGCCTGAGTGAGTCACTCCCGGCAGGCTTCGAGCAACTGTCTGGCGTGGCGCACGTGGAAGTCCTTCCGGTCGGTGTCGTCGGTGTCGAGCGCCCGTTCGAGATGTACGTCTATGCGCTCGATCGAGTCCGGATCGAGCGTCCCCAGCGGTCCACCCTCCGTCGTCCCCGAGGTTCCGTGCGTGTGTCCCGTCATTGATCCGTGCTACCTGGTAGCTCACGTAGGGCCGATATATAGGTTCCGGTATTGACACGTATTTGCGGGAACAGTTCGGGCGGCGAGCGCTCAGAGGCGGTCGGCGACGGCGGGGGCGGCGCTGACGGCGCTGACCGGGCGTTCGATCGTATCGGTACCGAAGATGGCCGTCGTCCCGGCGCGTTCGAGTTTCGTCCGGGCGTCGGCGGCGAGCATCGGGTGGACGCAGGTGACGAACACCCGCGCGGCGCCGCGGTCGGCGAGAACGGCGATGGCCTCGCTCATCGTCGACCCCGTCGCGACGATGTCGTCGACCAGCACCACGTCGCGGTCGGCGACCGCGGCGTCGCTCGGCTCGACCGTCACCGCGCCGGTGTCGTAGTCGCGCTCCTTCTCGAAGTAGTCGGTGGCGCCGCGGCCGTAGGCGTCGCGGGTCGTCGCCGCCAGGTCGACGGCGCCCTCGTCGGGCGAGAGAAAGAGCGGGTCGGCCAGATCGGCGGGCAGCGGGTCGGCCAGGCGGCCGGCGGCGTCGACCGCTTCGGCGGGGACCGTGAAGAAGTCACAGACGGCGGCCTCGTGGGGGTTGACGGTGAGCACGCGGTCGGTCCCCGTCGAGACCGCGCGGGCGACGGCGCGGGCGGAGACGGGTTCGCCCTCGGCGAACGCGCGATCCTGGCGGGCGTAGCCCATGTACGGGAGGACCGTGGTCACCTCGCTCGCGCCGGCTTCGCGGACGGCGTCCTGGAGCTGGAGCAACTCGACGTGGGCGTCGCTGGAGACGGTCGACCCGACGACGACGGCCGCCTCGGCCGCGAATTCGGCGAGGGTGGCCTGGAGTTCGCCGTCGGGGAACCGGTCGTACTCGACGGCGGCCAGGTCCCGACCCGTCGCGTCGGCCAGTGCGGCCGCGAACGCCTGTGACGTGGACCCGCTAACGATCATGTGCGGGGCCGACGCGTTCGCCGGTAAACACCGTTTCGGTTGCAGCGGCCGGTCGCCTCCCGCCGGCCGACCGGTGGAGCGAGCGGTGCGGTGGTCCGCCAGAATCGACGCTGAGAACTGGCGCGATACCGTCAAGAGGGACAGTCGGATACGGACCGACGATGCCCGCGACGACCGACGCGAGCGAGGGCGGCGACGGCAGCGACGGGGGCGGCCGCGGGAGCGACTCGGCTGGCGCCTCGCCGACGCGCCGGACGGTTCTCGCCGGCGCGGCCGGCCTCGCGACCGCTGCGGTCGGACGGTCGGCAGCCGCCCCCGGCGGACGGACGGGTACGGCATCCGACGAGCGGACCGACGCCGCGGCCGACCCGGACGAGACCGCCGGAGTGACGGTCGCCACCTGGAACTGCTATCTCGGCGTCGACCTGTTCGACCTGTTCGACGCCGACACGCTGTCCGAGGCGCAGTCGATCGCCGGGGACCTCCTCGCCGAGTCGCGACGCCACCCGTACGCCGCCCGGGCGGACGCGATCGCCGAGGGGCTGCTGGCCGCCGACGCAGACGTGATCGCGCTCCAGGAGGCCGCAGTCGTGCGGACGCGGCCGCTGTTCGACGACGAGGGCGCGGAGACGGTCGTCGACCTGCTCGACCTCGTGACCGCGGCGCTGGCCGACCGGGGCGGCGCCTACGACGTGGCGGCGACCGCCGTCACGACCGACGTGTCCGTGCCGACGGAGGCGGACGGCGAGTGGCTGGACGTGCGCCTGACCGACCGCGTCGCGCTGCTCGTCCGAGAGGGAGCGGACGTGCGCGACGCGCGTTCGGGCCGCTACGACGCGCGAGCGCGGTTCCCGGTGCTCGGCGACGACCTGACAGTGACGCTCCGGCGGGGGTACTGCCTGGCCGACCTCGTCGTCGACGGGGCCGCCGTGACGGTCTGTTCGACCCACCTCGAATCGTCGAAGGCCGCGGTCCGTCGCCGGCAGGCCGCGGAGCTGGTCGACGCGCTCCCCGCGAACGGGACCGTCGTCGTCGGCGCGGACCTCAACAGCGGGCCGGGGGCCGGCGGGGACGCCTACGAGACGGTGACCGCACCGCTGACCGACGCGGCGGCCAGCGTCGCGCCGCCGGAGCCGAACGACACCTGCTGTCAGCCGTCGGTCCTGCGAACCGAGGGGCCGCGCTTCGACAGCCGCGTCGACCACGTGCTCGCGCGCGGTCCCGACCCGGTCGCGGTCGAACGGCTGGGCGCCGACCCCGCCGACCGCGTCGAAGCGACGGTCGACGGCGAGCCGGTCTCGGTCTGGCCCTCCGACCACGCCGGCGTCGCCGCGACGTATCCGATCGCGGAGCCGACACCAGCCGGGTCCCCGACCCAGACCGCGACCCCCGGGCGGAGTCCGACCCCGGCCCGAACACCGGCGTCGACGCGGACTCGAACGGGGAGCGAGACGCCCACGCCCGCCCCGGTCGCGGTCCCGACCGACTCGGCGACGAGCGCGCCGGCTGCGTCACCGACGCGGCCCGCCGAGACGACGGCCGGGACGGGCGGCGGGTTCGGACTCGTCGCGGCGGCCGCGGCGCTCGTCGGGTGGGCGCTCGCACGCGGTCGGTGAGCGGTCAGACCACCGCGAGCGCGGCCACGTTTGGCAGTCCGATCGATCGCGAGCGCCAGCCGCCCGCGCCGTCGGCGGTCGTCTCCGGGTCGGCCTCGACGAGGAAGGTCCCGCCGGCGGTGACGGCGTAGACGCACTCGCCGTAGTCGACGCCGACGACCGGCCCCTCGACGGGGAGATCCACGCTCGTCCACTCCTCGCCGTCGCGTTCGACGAACTCGTCGGCCGTCGCGGCGTGGGCGTGGCCCCCGCCCGCGGCGACCGCGCCGAACGACCCCTCGCGCTCGCACAGCCAGCCGTTGCCGAGCCGGTAGAGTCCGTCGTCGGTCGCCGCCAGCGGGACGCCGTCGGCGACCGCCACGTCCCGAGCGGCGTCGAGTCCGGCGCTCACCAGGCCGTCGCCGTCGACTCGCCAGACCCCGTCGGCCGCGGCGACGAACCCGTCGGCGATAGCGCGCACCGCCGCGACCGTTCCCAGGTCGACCCACTCGCCGTCGCGGTAGCGGGCGACGCGACCGGATTCGGCGGCGGCGAGCACGTCGCCCTCGCGGTCGGTCCCGACGGCGGCCGCCGGGCCGAATTCGAGCGGCTCGAACTCCTCGGGGCCGACGAGGACGGCCTCGTCGGTCGCGACGACGACGGCGCCGTCGACCGTCGCCACGTCGCGGGCGTCCGTCCGGTGGGCGAGCCCGAACCGGCCGACCTGATCGCCCGAGACCCGCACGGTCGCCACGCCCTGTGCCGTCGCGAGGTAGGCGACCGTCTCCTCGCGGCGGTCGCCGTACATCCGTTTCTCCTCGATGGCGCTCATACGGGGAGTGGGCGGCCCGGCCGTGAAAAACTGCCGCCGCATCCGTTCGGCGACGCGGGCCCCTCCGTCCGCTGGGAGTGTGCGACGGAGCGCAGCGACCGGTCGACCCGCGAGCGCGGCGAGCGGTCCCGATAGCGAGCGAGGGGCGTTCAAAGCGGGATTTAACCTTCGGGTACGGCTATATGGGCGGGGACGGATCGATCGGGACGGACGGATGTCGGGACTCATCGATCAGATTCAGGACCGGACGGCGACGAGCGACGAGCGACTGCGAGTCCTCGACGTCGAGGGCGAGGAGACCGACGACGTGCTCGACGCGCTCGCGACCGATACGCGGCGAGCGGTCTACCGGGCGCTGTTCGAGCGCCCGCGCACCGCCTCGGAGATCGCCGACGCCGTCGACACGTCGGTCCAGAACGTCCACTACCACGTCTCGAACCTCGAAGCCGCCGGGCTGGTCGAGCCCGTCGACTCGCGGTACTCCGAGAAAGGCAACGAGATGACCGTCTACGGGCCGGCGAGCGACCCGCTCGTGATCGTCGGCAACGAGGAGGTACGCCCGCGCGTCCAGCGGACGCTGACCGACGTGGTCGGCGGGATCGGCCTGCTCGGGGTCGCCGCCCTGCTCGTCCAGTGGGGGGCCGAACGGGTCGCCCGGCCCGCCATCGGCGGGTCGGGCGCCGGTCCCGCGAGTCCCAACGCGACCGTCGGCGAGCCCGGCTCGCTCGCCTGGGTCGTCTTCGACGTGGTCGAACCCGGCGTCCTCTTCTTCTTCGTCTGCCTCGCGGTGGCCGCGATCGCGGCCCTCGCGCTCGATCGGTAGGCCTCGACTTCCGCGGGTTCGACTGCACCCGCAGCGACTGTTCCCGTTCGATCGAGCGGTCGCCGTCCGCTCCGACAACCTGGCGGCGAGCGACCGGTGCGCACGCCACGACGACCGGGACGACCCAGCGACAGCCGTCGTGGCGGCGTCGACCGTTCACCGCCGGTGCCCGGTCGACGGTCACATCGAGGCCCCGAGAGAAACCGAGAGAAGGAACGAGAAGCGGAGAGTGCGCAGAGGGAGTAGCAGAGCGCAGGAGGGAGAACAGCGGCGCGGGCGGCGGTCAGTTCCGGACGAAGCCGAGGAACGTGGCGACGCCGCCGAAGGCGATCAGGCCGCCGATCGCGAGGGCGCCGAGGCCGGTGAGGGCGGATCCGGACCCGCCGTCGGCGGCGACCGTCGCGCCGTTGGGGCCGGCGGGGTCGGCGGGCGGGTCGTCGGCGGTGGCGGTCGAGGCGTCGTCGCCGGCGCCCCCGTCGTCCGCGCGGACGACGAGCGTCCCGATGGCGTCGGGCTCGCCGTCGGCCGCGGTCCCCGCCGACACCGAGACGTCGTACTCGAACGGGTCGAGCGAGCCGTCGAGGACGGTCTCGCTCGTGACGTTCGCCGGCCGGGTCTCGCCGGCCTCGGCGACCGCGAGGACGGGTCGGTCGGCGTCCTCGGCGGCTCCCGTCCGGACGACGACGACCGCGCGGCCGTCGCCGTTCGTGTCGCGGACGACGGCGCTCGTCTCGTAGTTGACCGCTTGTTCGTCGCCGAGCGTGACCGTCAGCGCGTCGGCGTCGCCGAAGGTGACGGGGATCCGAACCGTGTCACCGCTGGCGACCTGAGCGACGCTCCGGACGCCGATCTCGTCGGTGTCGAGCGGCGTCGCGGTCGAGCCCTCCCCGCCCGGTTCGGGCGAAGCCGTCGCGGTCGGACAGCTGTCCTCGCAGTCGGCGACGCGGCCGTCGGCCTCGGCGAGCGCGTCGCCGTCGCCGCGGACGGTCACTTCGAAGGCGGTGCCGACCGGCACGTTGCCGAAGTCGAACGGCGCGGAGAACGAACCGTCGTCGCCGACCGCCGTCTCGACCTGCATGAGGAACGGCGATCGCTCGGACTGGGAAGTCACCCGGATCGAGAGCGGCGTGCCGGGGTCGAGCGTCGTCTCCCCCGAGATGGTCTGGCCGGCGGCCGCGTCGACGACGACCTCGCCGTCGGTCGTGTCGACGGTCGTCCCGTCGTGGAGCGAGCGCGGCGTCGCCGTTCCGTCGTCTCCGTCGCCGGGCGAGTCGCCGTCGGCGCTCAGCAGCGCCAGCGTCCCGATGGCGACCGGGTCGGCGGGGTCGCCCAGCGAGAGGTCGTAGGCCGTCGGCGCGAGCGGGTCGTCGGTACCCGCGAGTTCGGTCCGGTTCTCGATGGCGTCGTCGCCGGCGACCGTGAGGTACGACCCGGGGCCGCCCTCGTCGACGGCGGCGGTGTCGAAGCGGACGACGACGGTCCCGTCACCGTCGGCGTCGGTGACCGTCGCGCGCGCCTCGAAGTTCTGGTCCTCGGCGTCGGCGTCACCGATCACGATCTGGACTCCCTCGCCGGCGGCGCCGGTCGTGTTGACGGCGATCTCGGCGGTTTCGCCCTGTCGCACGGTGGTGATCGACTCCTCGAAATCGGGACCGGAGCCGGCGCTGCTCGCCGCGTCGGCGGAGACGACGCCGGCCAGCGGGCTCGTGACCAGCGTCGCGACGAGGAGCGCGACCAGCGCGAGACGGGCACTGCGGCGCCCTCGCGCGGCGGGGCCGCGATCGAGGCGCGTCATCCACCCACCTCCGCGGGCGGGCGGCGAGCGTCACGGGGCTGTCGGCGGGCGGGGCGTCGGTCGGAGGGGCCGGTCGGCGGCGACCGGGCAGGGTGGCTGTCGTCTCTCATCGCACTCGGATCGTCAGTCGGGAAACAAATACCACTCCCGTAAGCTTCAAACTGGCTTTGAGCGACCGCGGGACGCTCTACCGACGGCCCGTTCGACTCGGTCCGCTCCTGCGCCGCGGCCACACACGACCGTTGACCCTTTTACCGTGGATCCCTAACCGAGAGCGATGGCAAACCTCGAACTGTACGAACTCGAAGGCTGTCCCTACTGCGCGAAGGTCACGACGAAGCTCGACGAACTCGACCTCGACTACGAGTCGCACATGGTGCCACGGTCGCACTCCGAGCGGACCGAGGTCGAGGAGGTGAGCGGCCAGACGGGCGTCCCCGTGCTCGTCGACCCCGACAACGGCGTCGAGGGCATGCCCGAGAGCGACGACATCGTCGAGTACCTCGAAGAAGAGTACGGCAGTTAGAACTTCTCTCGCCCGTCTTCGGTCCGTGCGCCGCTACAGGTAGTCGACGGACTGCCCGTCGAGACCGTCGAAGCCGTTGCGTTCGTGCGCCCACTCGAAGACGCCCTCGTCGCGGCGCTCGGCGAGGAAGTCGACGATGCGCTCGCCGACGTGCTCGCCGTACAGATCTGGACCGGACTGGAGGCGCTCGCGCACGGCGTCGGTTTCGAGGACGTGCGTGACCGTCTCGTGGACGAACTCGCCGGAGACCGGCGGGACGAGCAGGTTCGTCTCGGCGTCGAAGACCGTCTCCGGGCGGTCGGTGTTGAACCGCGCAGTGAGACAGCAGGCCTCGTCGATGTAGTTCAGCTCCTCCTGCATGCTGCCCGAATCGGTGAGTTCCGCGAGACACTGCCCGGAGCGGAGGAACTCGTAGACGTGGGCGTGTTTCTTCCAGAGCCCGGTGAAGAGGAAGTTGTCGCGCTCGTCGGCCAGCCGCTGCAGGCGGTCGCGGTAGCCGTGGCGTTCGAGCGCGTGGCGCGTGGCCGTGAGTTCGACGAAGTTGACGTTGTAGCCGTCTTCGACCAGCGCGATCACGCCCTCGACGAGCGCCGAGAATCGGCCGGGCAGCAGGTTCGCCCGGCGGTGGACGTCGACGCGGATCCAGTCGTCCCGCGCTTCGAGGACGGGGTAGACGTCGAAGACGCTCTCGCCGTCGTGGTCGGCTTTCATTTGAATCGCGTCGACGACGGAGTTGCCGACGACGGGCACGCGCTCGTCGCCGTCGACGTCGCGGGGGTATCCCTCCGATTCGAGGTGCTCGCGGTTGAGTTCGACGGGGGCGAACTGGTAGCGGGCGGCGGCCGAACCGACGAACGTGTCGTACTGCTCGGGGAACGGCTCGGTGCGGTCGACCGACCACTCGCCGTCCCACTGGGCGTCGACGAGCGCGGCCGGGTCGAGGTCGGCGACACCGGCGGAGTCCGTGTCGGCTCCGGCCGACCCGCTCGCGGCCCGGGCGGCCTCGTAGTCGGGGGCCATCCCGCGGAGCCCCGCCTCGTTGTGCGCCACCTGCTGGTTGGTGGCGAACAGCCAGGCCTGCGGGAAGATAGCGGCGGCGTGGGTGTCGCCGTGGACCAGCGGGAGGACGGTCGTGTCGGGCCACTCCTCGAGCCGGTCGGCCAGCTGTCGGACGGCGAGCATCGTCTGTGCGGTCTTCTCGCTGAGGTCGCCCCGGATCCCCAGGTCTGCGGCGATCGCGGGTTCGAGGTCGTACTCCTCGAGGCCGTGGCCGAGCAGGTCGTCGTAGTGCTGGCCGGTGTGCACCACGAAACAGGGGAGGCCGCGCTCGCGGGCGGCGGCGACGACCGGCGCCTGTTTGTAGAAGTCGGGCTTGGTCGCGGTGACGACCGCGAGCACGAACTCGCCGCGGTCCATCTCGGCGGCGAGGCGGTCGTCGTAGAACGTCGGGTCGGCGTCCATACTCGCCCTCTCGCTGGGCGCCGTTTGTCGGTTTCCATGTCGGACCCTCGCAGCCGCCCGCGAGGCGGAACCGCAGCACCGCCGCGGTGACCGGTCAGGCGTCCGGGTTCGGGTCGAAGATCTCGGTGTTTTCCTCGCCCTGCACGTCGATGACGGCCAGGGCGCCCTTGCGGGCGACCCGCGAGAGGGCGTGGTCGACGAGCTTGATCGGGCCGGGGACGGGGTAGCGCATCGTGGCGATGGCGGTCGACCCCGGCTGGACGGGCGTGGTCTGGATGTTCCGCTGGGGCCGTCCACCCAGGCCGCCCTGTGGGTAGACCTCGTCCCAGACGCTCCCGATGGGGTGGAAGGAGCTGGCGAGGTTCGGGCCGCCGACGCAGTAGTACACCCGGGCCGTCTCGCCCGTCTCGGCGGCCATCGCGCCGTAGTTGTCCGGCGTGATGGCGTACTTCTCGCCGTTGACGAGCACGTAGGTTGGCTCCTCGCGGGCCATCGCGCCCATGTCGAAGGTGTGGTGGCCCTCCTGGCCGGTCTCGCCGTCGGTGTACACCTCGTGCTGGCCGAGGTAGAACTCGTGGTCGACCTCGGGGAGCCCCGCCTCGGGTTCGACGAGGATGATGCCGAACATCCCCGAGGAGATGTGGTAGTCCATGTTCGCGACGGCGCAGTGGTAGATGAACGCCCCGGGGTAGGTGACTTTGAAGCGGACACGCTCGGTCTCGCCGGGGGCGACGGTCGTGGCCTCGGCGCCGCCGCCCGGCCCCCGCACCGCGTGGAGGTCGACGTTGTGGGGCATCCGGTTGCCCTCGGCGTTCGTGACCGTCAGATCGACCGTGTCGCCGACGCGGGCGCGGATCATCGGGCCCGGGATCCGCCCGTCGAAGGTCATGTACTCGAAGGTGACGCCGTCCTCGATCTCGGCGGTCACCTCCCGCGTCGTGAGGTCGGCCTCGACGGTCGCCGGTTCGGACCGGTCGATCGGGTCGGGGATCGCCGTCGGGTCGGCGGCGACCCGGTCGACCGTCGGCTCTTTCGGGGCGTCGAGCGACCGCGGGCCGCTGTCGACCTCGGTGACGGTGACCCTGTCGTCGGGGATCTCGCCGGCGCAGCCGGCGACGGCCGCCGCGCCCGCGGCGGCGCCGGTCTTCAGGAACGTTCGGCGGGTGGATTGGCGGGTCATGGCCGGGTACGTTCGGATGTGAGCGGAGCACGCGGATAAGGGGGACGCGGGTTCTCGCCCGTGTGGGGCCGAGACGAACACGTTCGTCGCCGACCGACGGCGTTCCCAGTCTCCGGGAACCCCCGAGGGGGGTTATTTGAGGAAGACGGTAACGGACGTGTATGAGCACGGACGACGGTATCGACGAGGGGCGTCGGAACGCCATGAAGACCCTCGCTATCGGGGCGACGGTCGGCGGACTGGCGGCGACGACCGGGCGGCCGGTGGCGGCCCAGTCGACGGACCTGACCGACTGGTTCTCGAACACGAGCAACGCCGACGGCGTCGTCGACGAGACGGGCAAGAGCGAGGTCACCGTCGAGGTCGGCGTCTCCGGCAACAACGGTGCCTTCGCGTTCGGCCCCGCGGCGGTGCGGGTCGACCCCGGAACCACGGTCGTCTGGGAGTGGACCGGCGAGGGCACGCCCCACAACGTCGTCGCCGAGGACGGCAGTTACCAGAGCGAGATGATCAGCGAGGCCGGCGCCACGTTCAGCCACACCTTCGAGTCGGCCGGCGTCAGCAAGTACGCCTGCGTCCCGCACAAGGCGATGGGCATGAAAGGGGCCGTCGTCGTCGGCGACGCCGACGTGACCGTCTCCACCGGGAGTTCGACCGCGACCGCCTCCGGTGGAGGCGGTGGCAACGAGACGGCAAGCGGGTCGGGCGGGAGCGGCGACTTCGTCGAACCGGACTACGAGGGGTGGTTCGACAACGTCGGCAACTACGACGGCACGGTCGACATGACCGGCCAGGACGAGGTGACAATCGAGGTGGGCGCCGAGGGCAACAGCGGTCCGTTCGCGTTCGGGCCCGCGGCGGTGCGTGTCGACCCGGGGACGACGGTCGTCTGGGAGTGGACGGGCAAGGGCGGCCAGCACAACGTCGTCGGCGAGACCCACGACTTCGAGAGCCCGATGCAGGGCTCCGAGGGCGACACCTACGCGGTCGAACTCGACGGGTCGGGCGTCGTGAAGTACGCCTGTGCGCCCCATCGGATGGCGGGGATGAAAGGCGCCATCGTCGTCGGGAACCCCGCCGCGGCGAGCGGCGGCAGTGGGGGGATCGACCTCTTCGAGACCTCGCTGTGGGGCCTGGCCGGCGCCATCGTCGCCGCGCCGTTCGTCGCCAGCCAGATCGTCGCCAGCAGGCGGTCGAACGACGACGAGGGCCGCCGTCCGCCACACCAGCCCGCTGACTGAGCGGCGCTGGACGGAGCGGCGTCGAACGACCGCGAAAACGGACGGCCTACGCGGAGCTGCCTTCGATATCGGCGCGCTCGCGGATGATGTCCCGGAGTTCGTCGGCCTCCTCGATGTTCTCCATCTCGGCCTCCTCGACGATGGCGGTGCCCTCGACGGACGTTCTGGTCGCGCGCTCGACGACGTACACCGACCGCGTCCGCGTGACCCTGCCCACCGAGGACATGATGCGGGCGCGCTTCTCCGCGGTCTTCGTGAGTTCGGAGTGGCCGGTCAGCATCTCCTCCTCACGGCGCTCGTTTTCGCTGACGGTCTTGAACGGCGCCCGGTCCGTGGGATGGACGTCGAAGCCGACCCGGGTGAGGACGGCGACGATGGGCTCGTCCTCGGGGTCGACCTCGGGGTCTTCCGGCGTCTCCTCGTCCTCGCGGACTTCCTCGGCGCCCTCGAGGACCTCGACGGGCGAGGTGAGCGGTTCGTCGAACAGCTCCTGCAGCTGGCTGGCCACCTCGACGGAGGCGTCCATGCCGTCCTCGTACTTCGAGACCGTCCGCCTGGAGACGCCGAGTTCGTTGGCGAGACGGCCAAGCGACCAGTCGCGGTCCTCGCGGGCGTCCGCGAGCACTTCGCTGTCGATGTTGACGTAGAGACCGCCCGGCGCCGCGTAGATGAGCGGCGGGACCTCCTCGACGAAGAGATCCATGGCGGTGTCAGGCGAGAGCACCGGGACGCCGTGGCGGAAGTAGGTGACGCCCGGTTTGAGTTCCTCGTCGCGCGTTCTGAGTCCGATGACCATCGGCGTGGCGCCCAGATACGTCCCGAGCCGGCGCATCTCGGCGCCGGTGTGGCCGTCGAAGGCGTCGATGTTGCCGAGGATCTTCACGAGGAGGACCTCCTCCCCGCGGCGGGCCGCGACGTCGAAGCTCTTGGGCCGGATGGCACAGCGCTCGCTCACCACGAAGCCCGCGTCCTCCAACATCGCGGTGACGTTGCCGACCAGTGCCGACCGTGACATACCGAGAGGTAAGTAGGTCTTCGCATATATGCGTTGTGCCCCCGCAGACTCCGCGTGCGCCGCGTTTTTTCACGCCGACCGATAGATTGATATAGAATTTCGCGGTCGAAACCCGTTTGCCCGCCCTCGCGCTACGGGCTCGTGTGACCGTCATCGGCCTCGACGACACGGATTCCCGCGAGCGCGGGATGTGTACGACCTACGTCGCCGCCACGCTGGCCGAGCGGATCGAGGCGGTCGGCGGGACCGTCGACCGTCGCCTCCTCGTGCGGCTCAACCCCGGCGTCGAGCACAAGACCCGGGGCAACGCCGCGCTGGCCGTCCGCACCGACCTCGATCCCGAGCGCGCGCTCGAACTCGCCCGGGAACACCTCGACCTGGCCGAGACCGGAGACCCGCGAACCAACCCCGGCGTCGTCGTCGCGCCCGGCGACCCCGGGCGGGTCCCGGACGCCGTCGCCGCGTTCGCGCGGGCGGCAGTTCGGGACTACCACGACGTCGACGACGCCGTGGCGCTGGCCGATCGGGCGGGCTACGAGACCGCCCACGCAGGCAACGGCCGCGGCCGCATCGGCGCGCTGGCCGCCGTCGGCGCCTGGGCCGCCTTCGACGACTGGACGTACGAGTGCATCTCCTACCGCGAGCGCGACCGCTGGGGGACCGACCGAGAGGTGGACCGAGAGAGCGTCTTCGCCGCCGCCGACGCGGCCTACCCCGACGCCTGGGACACCGTCGACCGGGCGGAGGGGTACCCCGTCTGCGTCCCCCGCACCCCCTGTCCGATCCTCCACGGGATCCGCGGCGACGACCCCGAGACCGTCCGCTCGGTCGCCGACGCCGTCGACGGCGAGCCGGTCGCGAGCCGCGCGCTGTTCGTCACCAACCAGGGGACCGACGCTCACCTCCGCCGGGTCGACGGGTTCGGTGACGCCGCCGAGGGCGGGGCCTACCGGATCGACGCCGAGGTCGTCGACCCGCCCGAGACCCGCGAGGGCGGCCACGTGTTCGCCACGCTGCGAAGCGACGACGGCGAGACCGCCGCGGTCGCCGCCTTCGAGCCCACCAAGCGGTTCCGCGACCGCGTCCGGGCACTGCGGCCCGGGGACCGGCTGACCGTCTGCGGCGAACTGAGCGACGGGACGCTGAAACTGGAGAAGTTCGCGGTCCGGGAGCTGGTGCGGACGGAGCCGGCCACGCCCGAGTGTCCCGAGTGCGGCCGGTCGATGGGATCGGCCGGCGCCGACCAGGGCTACCGGTGTCGGGACTGCGGGACGAACGCAGACGGAAAAGTCGACGTGCCGGTCGATCGGGACCTCGAACGGGGCTGGTACGAGGTGCCGCCCTGCGCCCGCCGGCACGTCGCCAGACCGCTCGTCCGCGGCGGGTTCGACGGGCCCGTCCACCCCGAGCGGTAGGTCCGACTCGTGACGCCGTGATCGGGGCTACCCCACCACTTCCGACTCCAGCCAGTCGAACTGCGACTCCAGTTCGTGGCGCCGCTGGCGCTTGATGACGGTGGCGTCCAGTATCTGCCCGACCAGTGCGAGGTCGAGTTCGAAGTCGGTCGTCGCCGTGATCGCCGAGCCGCCGTCGACGGCCTCGACGCGATACTCGGTGTCCATGGTCTCGAAGAAGCCGTCGGCCTGCTCGTAGGCGAGGTCGGCCTCGCGCTCGACGAGTCGGAGGTCGAGCGTCACCGTCGCGAGCCCGACCTGGTTCTCCAGGTGCATGTCGTCGCCGTCGACGGTCACCTCGGTGAACCCCGCGGCGAGCATGAACGCCTCCAGGTCGTCCATCGCGGCGCGCACCTGCTCGGGCGGGGCGTCGACCCGTCGCGAGACCGTGACCGACTGCATACCGCACCCGACACGTCCCAGCCCCCTCAGTGTCACGCCGCACCCGTTCGGCGCGACCGACGGTAGCGGCAACCGGTGCCGATGCCGACGGCCCCGATCGCCGACGCTGATCGCCCCGGCCACCGCCCGCCACCCGCGCGCCGACGACCCACCCGAACGTCTTCGGCGCAACGCGCTCGCCCGCGGACCCGCAAGTCCCGGTATGGGCAGCGACGGACCGGCCGACCCGACGCGGACGCTCGACGCCAGGGAGATCGACGGCGAACCGTTCGGCGCGATCATGGCCGCATTGGACGACCTCCCCGCGGAGGGCACGCTCGAACTCGTCACCAGTTTCGAACCGGAGCCGCTGTACGGCGTGCTCGACGAGCGCGGGTTCGTCCACGAGACCGAGCGCGTCGCCGACGACGAGGTCCGCGTCGCCATCAGTCGCGCGAAGTGACAGCGCCGGGGCGCCTCGTCGCGACCCGCCGCCGCCCGATCCGTCGTGTGAGCCGAACCCGTTCGGGGCGACGCATAGCGGGACGGCGACCCAACGGTCGGTATGGTCAACGTTCCGTCCCCGTTCGGCGGGAGCGACGACACCTTCGACGGCTACGGCGACTTCGTCCCCGGGCACGCGCCGGCGCCGGGGGAGTTCCTCGCCGACCACGACGTACTCGACGGCCGCGAGCACCTCGCTGTCCACCGGTTGGCCCGCGAACTGTTCGAGGAGCGGGCGGTGTACGACATGACCTTCGGCTACAACCTCGCGCGGCTCAACAACGACCGACGCCACCCCGACGCGGGGTATCGCTACGCCGTCGAACGGTCCGAGGCGGTCGACGGCGACCTGCCGACGCCCGACGGAGGGAGCCGCGAGACCGAGGGCGAGGGAGCGCGCGTCCTCCGCGCGGAGTTCACGCCGACGACTGCCTTCTGCCCGCAGAGCGACACGCTCACCAGGGGGTCGCTGCGCGCGTGGAACGGGCTGGCCGACCGCCACGAGTTCGACCTCGTGCGCGTCCGCGTCGCGCCCGTGCACCAGCGCGCGACCGAGATCAACGCCGCGCTCCGCGAGGCGGAGACGACGCTCGTCGAGCGCGGCGCGCTGCCCGACCGGGAGCGGCGTGGCGACGGCGACAGCGCGACTCCCCGAGACGGCTTCGACGGCGACGCCGTCCCGGAGTCGGCCGGTCGTGACGGGTCCCGGACCCCCTTCTGAGTGAGCGTGACGGCGTCGGCGGCCCCGCCGGCACGCCGCCGGGTCGCGTCCGACAGTCCGATATCCCGCTGGTCCCTTGGGTCCGATACATGACGGACTCGCGGGACCGCGCGTGGCTGGCGGCGATGGTGTTCGCCGTCCTGCTCGCGCAGGTACTGCTGTATCCGGGCGTCGACCGCTTGGTCGGGGCCCTGGGCGCGACGACGGATCTGGACGCGAGCATGTGGTTCCTCGCGGCCGAGTTCGCGGCGTTCGTCGCCTTCGCCGGCGTCTGGGGCGCCGCCAGCGACCGCGCCGGACGGCGGACGCCCTTTATCGCCGCCGGCGCACTCGGCGGGAGCGTCGGGTATCTCGCGCTCGCGCTCGCCCCCGGGGTCACCGCCCTCTCCTTCGAGGGCGTCCTCGTCGTCCGCGCGGCCCAGGGCGCGGCCACGATCGGCGCCTTCTCGCTCGCGATGACGATGCTGATGGATCTCAACGGGGGTCACGGCCGCAACATGGCCGCTGCGGGCGCCGCCATCGGCGGCGGGACGGCGCTGGGCGCTCCACTCGGCGGCCAGCTCTACGAGGTCGGCCCGTTCGTCCCCCTCTACCTCGCGAGCGCCCTCCTCGCGGCCGTGGCCGTCCTCGCGCTGTTCGTCGACGACCGCGCGCCCGCCGGCGACCGCGACTCGCTCGCCCGCGCGCTCGCGAGCCTCCGCGGGACGCCGGCGCTCGCCGTCCCCTACGCCTTCGGCTTCCTCGACCGACTCACCGCCGGCTTCTTCGCCCTCGTCGGCACCCTCTACTTCCGGTCGGCGTTCGAACTCGGTCCGGGTGCCACGGGGCTGATGCTCGCGCTCTTCTTCGCGCCGTTCGCGCTCCTGCAGTACCCGATGGGTATCCTCTCGGACAAGGTGGGTCGCACCGCCCCGATCGTCGCCGGATCGGCGTGTTACGGCCTGGTCGTGATCGGCGTCGGCCGCGCGCCGACGGTCGCGCTCGCCGGCGCGGGGATGCTCGCGGTCGGGGTCCTCGGCGCGCTGATGTCGCCCGCGACGATGGCGCTCGTGACCGACCTGGCCGGCGAGCGCGAGCGCGGCGTCGCCATGGCCGGCTTCAACATCTTCGGCAGCCTCGGCTTTCTCGCGGGCGTCGTCGTCGGCGGCGGCGTCGCGAGCGCCTACGGCTACCCCGAGGCCTTCCTCGTCGCCGGCGGGCTAGAGATCGTCGTCGCCGCCGTGACCCTGCCCGTCTTCCTGCGGCTGAACGTCGGCCGGACCGCGACGTTTGCGGAGTGAACCGAGGAGCAGGATGGTGGCAGAGCGGTGCGGTAGCGGAGCGGTGCAGTGCGGTAGCGGCGGCTGGGGGTGCGGGAACCGTACCGCCCGAGCACAGCGAGGGCGGTTTCTCCGGTCGCGACCGACGGGAGCGACCGGCGGGAGCGACCGGCCTTTTTGCCCCATCTTTTTGCGGTCCCGGGTTCCCGAAGCGAGCCGCAGGCTCCCGAGGAAACCCGGGCCGGAAAGAGGCGGTACGCCAGGACTGGGATTTGAACCCAGAATCCCAAAGGGAACACGCTTTCCAGGCGTGCGCCTTACCGTTCGGCCATCCTGGCTCAGGTGGAAATACCGCGGTCGGGTGGTTAAGGGCTTTCGTTCTCGGTCGGCAGTCGATCCCGGGTCGCGTGGGTCGCAACGGCCGCGCCGACGGCGACGACCACCGCGACCGCGACTTTGGGACCGAGTCCGACGCCCAGGTCGCCGAGGAGTTCGTAGCCCTGTGCGAGCACGAGGAAGGAGAGGCCACCGACGACCCCCCACAGCAGGCTGGATTTGGTCGCCGGGTCGACCAGCGGCTCCCGCGGGGCCGTCCGGTCCGGGTCGGGGTCGTCGCCGGACGCGCGGTCGCCGGCGGAACCGGTGGAATCGGCCATCACTTCGTCGCGATGGCTTCGACTTCGACGCCGACGCCCTTGGGGAGTTGGTCGACCCCGACGGCGCTGCGGGCCGGCGGTTCGTCGTCGAAGAAGGTCTCGTAGGTCTCGTTCATCGCGTCGAAGTCGTCGATGTCGTCGAGGTAGACGGTCACCTTCAGCACGTCTTCCATGTCGGCGTCGGCCGCCGCGAGGACGGCGGCGACGTTCTCCAGGGCCTGCTGTGTCTGGACGTCGATCGCGGCGTCGTCGAGGAGTTCACCGTCGGGGGTCAGCGGGATCTGGCCCGCGGTGAAGACGAGGTCGTCGGTCTCGGTCGCCTGGCTGTACGCGCCCACTGCCGCGGGCGCCGCGTCGGTGCTGACGATGCGCTTCATACCCGAGTGGGCGGCCGCGACGGGCTTAAACTCCGTGACGACCGGACGAGTCGCGGTGGCGCGGTCCCACGAACGGCCCCGACCGCTCACGTCGGCATGTAGTAGAACACCATCGCGACGAACGGCGGGACGGTCGTCACGGCGGCGTACCAGACCGCGCCGGCGAACAGGAGGAGGCGGGTGACGACGGCGTCTTCGAGCCAGTCGTAGCCGGCCGCGGGGAGGCCGAAGGCGGCGACGGTCCAGCAGGCCAGCGCGAGGAGCGGCCCGGTGAAGACGACGATGGTCGCGACGGCGTCGTCGCTGGGGGCCGTCGTCAGCGCCGCGAACAGGAACGACACCTGCAGCGTCGCCAGCGCGAGGAATGTCAGGCCGTAGTTGGCGACCCAGTGGCCGAACGGGCCGATCTCGAAGAGCGCGCGGACGCGACTGGAGATCAGGAAGGGGAGCCACAGCGCCGCCAGCCCGGCCCCGACCGCGGCGAAGACCGCGAGGAGGAAGGCCAGACCGGTGAGCGTCCCGGTGATCTCGCTCACCAGGGAGGCGAGCAACGGCGGCGACTGTGGCAAAGCCGCGAGCGGTGGAAGGGGGACCATACGGCCCGGTGGGTCTACCCCCGAGAAAGGTCTTGTGGAGGCACTAACGCGTTCGGTTCGGTGGTAAAACGGCGGTCGCGGGGTCAGACAGTCAGGCCGTCAGCTTCGGTTCGAGGTCGCCCCGTTCGTCGAGCTGTTTGAGGATGTCGCTGCCGCCGACGAACTCGCCGTCGACGAACGTCTGCGGGATGGTCTCGCGGCCGCTGTGGCGTTCGAGCGCGGCGCGGAACTCGTCGAGCGATTCGAGGGTGTCGACGACCTCGACGTCGTCGCGGTACTGTGTGAGCAGCGTCAGCGCGCGGTCGGAGTAACCACACTGGGGCATGAGTTCGGTGCCCTTCATGAACAGCACCACCTCGTTGTCCTCGATAGCCGCGTCGACGCGCTCGTCGACCTCTTCCTGCGGAAGGCTCTCGTTGGGATCGAACGTCATACCCGTGCTCTGGGTCCCCTCGTGGATACCTCTTGCGACGGCGGGAGGCCGTCTCGCCGTGTCGGCCGAGCGCGAGGCCGACGGTCAGGCGTCGAGGACCTCGATCAGGTTGCCCTCGGGGTCGCGGAGGAAGCAGATAGTGGTGCCGGTGCTGGAGGTCTGGGGTTCGCTGACCGTCTCCACGTCGTCGGGCAGGCCCTCGTAGAAGCCTTCGACGTCGTCGACGCCGAAACCGAGGTGTTTGGCGCCGCGGTCGTTGACCGAGTCGGCGACCGCCTCGCCGCCGTCGGGGTCGTACTCGACGAGTTCGACGCGGGTGCCGTCGCCGTCGAGGTGGGCGAAGCGTCCGGTGGCGTTCTCGACCCCGACGCCGCGGGAGAAGTTCTCGCCCGACGATTCGAACTCGGCGAGGATCTCCAGATCGAAGATCTCGGTGTAGAACTCGACGGCGCGATCCAGGTCGGCGACGGTCGTCCCGGTGTGGTGGACGCTTCCGGACATGGACGGGTGGGCGCGGGCCAGCGCCGAAACGGTGTCGGTCGGCGGTCGACCGCCCGACGCACAGGCGGTCGCGGACCGACTGCGAGACCGGCCGAGACGGTCGGTTAGGGGGCGACCAACGTCTCGTTATTCGGTCGTGATCGCGAATAGTCGACTCGTAACAATGATCGGGACCGGCGTAGGCCGGGCCATGCGAGAGAAACACTCGGACCCGCCCGAGGGACGAGTCGTCATAGGGCCGCCGCCGCCACCGACCGCTGCGCCGGAGGACGTGCTCCCGGCGGTCGTGCGGACGCGCAGCGACGACAGCGAGCGGTACATCTGCTACTCCACCGCCGCGGAGTACGACGGCGTCGCCGAGACGCGACTGTCGGTCGACACCGACGCGGTCGTCGAACGGGAGCTGTGGCGGTAGCTCGTACGGAGTACTGCAAGCGTTTACCCGGTCGACCGCACGACTGCGTGCGATCGATCCCGAAATATCTCGCAATACTCCGTATCAGCCGAAGCGCACGTCCCGGTCCCGTAGTCGGTCGACGGCCGCCGCGACCCGCCGCCGGTCGATCGGTCGGATCCAGGCGTCGGTCGTCGATAGCTCCGCGACCGACCACCAGCGGGCATCGCTGCACTCCGGGCCGGGATCGATCGATCCCCCGGAGTCGGCCCGCTCGACCGCGAAACAGACCGAGAGATAGGCACCGTCGTCGGGGTCCTCCACGTCGAAGCCGGTGCGGACGAGTTCGAGCGCGTCCGGGTCGACTGACAGCCCGGCCTCCTCTTCGAGTTCGCGGGCGGCGCCGACCCGCGCGGGTTCGTCGACTTCGAGGATGCCGCCGGGGACCGCCCAGGCGCCGCGGTCGGGCTCGATGGCCCGCTCGATCAGGAGGACGGACTCGCCGTCGTGCGGCTTCGCCGCACTGCCCGGGGAACTCCGTCCCCCGCTGTCGAGGACGACGACGTGTGCGCCGGGAAACGGGTTCTGGAAGACGATATCCTCGCAGTCGGGGCAGTACCGGCGGTCCCGGTCCTCGAAGACCGCCGTCTCCAGCGCGGTCCCGCAGTACGGGCAGTAGTCGGCCTTGCGTTTAGTCATCCCTTCAACCCCGTCCCGGTGAGCGCGACGACCACGTCGTCGTCCGGGCCGAGGACGCCGCGCTCCCGATAGTCGGCGAGCGCCGCCGTCGCGGTCGCGCAGGTCGGTTCGACGTGAAACCCCGCCCGGGCGAGGCGGGCGTGCTCGCGCTCGGTCGCGTCGGGGCCGACCGCGACCGCGTCGCCGTCCGTGTCGTCGATCGCGTCGAGGACCTGGTCCAGCCTCGCCGGATCGCGGATCTGGATGCCGTCGGCCGCGGTGTTCGACGGTGCGCTGTCGGCCGAGTCGCCCTCGCCGAGCGCGTCGGCGACCGGCGCGGCGCCGGTGGCCTGCGCGCCGAGCAGTCGCGGGAGGTCGTCGATCCAGCCGGCCGCGCGGAGCGCCCGGAAGCCGCGACACGCACCGAGGAAGAGCGTGCCGTGGCCCAGCGGCGTGACGACGGCGTCGGGCACGTCCCAGCCACGCTGGGCGGCGAGCTCGAACGCGAACGTCGCCGTCCCGCGGAAGAAGGCGGGGTTCCAGGCGTGGCTGGCGTACCAGCCCTCGCCACGGTCCACGGTCTCGACGCAGGCGTCGGTCACGTCCCCCCGGGAGCCCTCGACGCGAACCACGTCCGCGCCCGTCCGCTCGATGGCACGAAGTTTCCCGGGTTTGGCGTCGGCAGGGACGTAGATCTCGGCCTCGATGCCCGCGCGGGCGGCGTAGGTCGCGATGGCGAGGCCGGCGTTGCCGGAGGAGTCTTCGAGGACGCGGTCGACGCCCAGTTCGGCCGCTCGCGAGATCGTGAGGGCGGCGCCGCGGTCCTTGAAACTCCCCGTCGGGAATATCGATTCGAGTTTGAACTGCGCGTCCCACTCGGGCGCGTCGACGACCGGCGTCCACCCTTCGCCCAGCGTGACCGCGCGTTCGGTATCGAGGAACGATTCGAACGCCCAGAGCCCGCGCTCGCGGTCGAGCGTTTCGGGCGGGTGGTCTGTGGCCGGGAGTGGCGTGTGGGCGTAGTCCAGCGCGTGGCCGCAGTCGCAGCGCCACGGGGCCTCGGCGTCGTCGGCGTACTCGCGGCCGCAGTCGCCGCAGGTGAGCATAGAGGGGTTGTGGTGGTGGCCGGCCCTGTAGGTGTTGGTCGTGGAATCGACGTAGTAGTTCGAACGGACACCTCACCCCGGACGACTACGGCCTGAACGCCCCCGCCCGCTCGACTCGGGGCCTCGCTGCGCGCTTCACTCGTTCGCGCCGCTCACTCGTTGCAGTGCTTGCGTCGGCCGCCGCCGCCGAGCCGACGGCCCCGTTCGTTCCCAACCGACCGCACAGCACCGCGGACAGCCACGTACCTCCCCAACCGACTCGTTCGCTCCCACCGGTCGCTCACTCGTCCCTCGCACGGCTACTGTCGCGGCACGGAGGCCGCGACAGCGCGCGCCACGCACGACTGTCGGTCGGAGAAACGATAGCGGAAGACGGTCGGGTCTGCGACGGCCGGATTATCGCTCGTCGAGGTCGGGGTACGTCAGGTCCTCGGGACCGGTGTAGCGGGCGCGGGGGCGGATGAGGCGGTTGTCCTCGACGTACTCGGCGGCGTGGGCGATCCAGCCGGCGGCGCGGCTCATGGCGAAGATGGGGGTGTAGATGTCGACGGGGATGCCCATCTGGTAGTACGTCGACGCCGAGTAGAAGTCGACGTTGGGGGCCAGCCCCTTCTCGTCGGCCATGTACTGCTCGATCTTCGTGGAGTACTCGTACCACTTGGGGGTGCCGGCGGCCTCGCCGAGTTCCTGGGAGCGCTCGCCGAGGATCTTCGCGCGGGGGTCCTTGACGTTGTAGACGCGGTGGCCGAACCCGGAGATGCGCCGCCCTTCGTCGAGGGCGTTCTCGACCCAACCGAGGGGGTCGCGGTCGCTGTCGTCGACCTCCTTGAGCATCTCCATCACGTCCTGGTTGGCGCCGCCGTGGAGCGGGCCCTTCAGCGTGCCGATGGCCGAGGTGACGGCGCTGTGCAGGTCCGAGAGCGTCGAGGCGGTGGTGATGGCGGAGAACGTCGAGGCGTTGAACCCGTGGTCGGCGTGGAGGACGAGCGCCATGTCGAACGTCTCGGCGAGCACCTCGTCGGGCTCCTCGCCGTTGAGCATGTAGAGGAAGTTCGCGGCGTGGCCCAGGTCCTCGCGGGGCTCGACCGGGTCGTCGCCGTCGCGCATGCGCGTGAACGCCGCGAGGATCGTGGGGATCTTGGCGGTGATGCGCCGTCCCTTGCGGACGGTCGCCTCGCGGTCGGTCGCGGGCTCGGCGGCGTCGGGGTCGTACGCCGAGAGCATCGAGACCGCCGTCCGGAGCGCGGCCATGGGGTTCTCGTCGGCGGCGGCGAGCTGGCCGACGGTTTCGAGCACGTCCTCGTCGATCGACCGCTCGGCGACCATCGAGTCGGTGAAGGCGTCGAGGCGGTCGGCGTCGGGCAGGTCCCCGTGCCAGAGCAGGTGGATGACTTCCTCGTAGCTCGCGCGTCTGGCGAGGTCCTCGATCGCGTAGCCGCGGTAGATGAGTCGCCCCTCGTCGCCGTCGATCTGACTGAGATCGGACTCGGCGACGAGCACGCCCTCGAGGCCTTTCCGTAGCTCGTCGGTCATACCCCACTCGTTCGCCTGGACCGGCCAAAAGGGTTACCGTTCGACGGTGGACGCGTACGGAATCACCGAACACCTTCCTGGACGAACGTCTATTCGCCCGATCGCGGCGCCGCCCCGGGATCGGCTATCTCCATACCGTAGACCCCGACGAACGGGCGATCCAGTCGTCGATATCCATTTCGTCGATCGTCGCATTCAGGGCGGTGGATCCTGGAGGCGTTCGATTCTCACGAACGGGTGATAGCGTGTCGGTCGGGTGTTCGCGGGAGCGACACGGGCGGGTCGGGACCTGGTCGCGGCGTGGTCGCGGCGACCGTTCGGGCGGAGCGGGTGCGGGCGGGCGGTCCCGGAGAAGGGGCCGACGGCGCGGTCACAGCCGTCGGGAGAGGCGAACGGCCCGGCCCAGCGTCAGGAGGAAGGCGACGAGACCGGCGGTCGACAGCGCGAGGACGAACGCGAGGCCGACGTACAGCGCGGGCGAGCGGTTCGATCCGGGGACGAGGACGAAGAGGACGAACGCCGCGAGCGCGAGCGCGAGGCCGGCGGCGAGCCCCCACGTGGCGTTGCGGCGGACGCGGAGCGCGGCGACGAAGGCGGCTCTGCCGCTCTCGGCGTCGCCGACGCCGTCGACTGGTGGGGCCGACTCGCCGCCGTCCGGTCGCTCGCTGGCCATACCCGCGATTAGGTCACGATCGGCAAAGTCGCGTCGATCGGAGACCGCCCACGCGCCGCGAGCGCGGGGGTCGCCGGTCCCGACGGCCGGGAGACACCGAACCGCTAAAGAACGGGCGGTCCCGCAGTGTTGGTAATGACGACGCTCGGTACGGCCCAGGCGGCCCCAGGCGAGATGGACACGGGGCGTCTGTCGGTCGGCGAGACGCGCGACGGGACCGAAGTGGGGCTCCCGGTCGCGGTCATCAACGGCGCCGACGACGGCGACACGCTCTACATGCAGGCGGCCAGCGACGGCGACGAACTCAACGGCGTCGGCGTCCTCCAGCGAGTCGTCCCGCAGCTCGATCCCGCCGAACTCTCGGGGACGATCCTCGTCGTCGGCATCGTCAACTACCACGCCTTCCAGGTGGCCGAACACCGCAACCCCATCGACGACACGAAGACCAACCGCGCGTACCCCGGCGACGAGACGGGCACCTCCACCGAACGCATCGCCGCCGCGACGTTCGGCGCCGCCCGCCGCGCCGACCTCATCCTCGACCTGCACCAGGGGTCGACCTCCCGCATGATCGACGAGTGCCGCGTCCGCTGTGGCCCGCGCCACCGCCTCCACGACGCCTGCCTCGAACTCGCGAAGGTCTTCGACTGCGGCTACGTCCTGGACCAGAAAGGGCCCGACGGCCAGCTGGCCCGCGCCGCCCCCGACGAGGGGGTACCAACCATCGACCCCGAATTAGGGGGGTGTGTGGGCTGGGACGAGGGGTCCATCCAGAAGGGGGTCGAGGGCGTGTTCAACGTCCTCTCCTACTACGGGTTCACCGACGGGTCGGTCGACTCGTCACCGCAGACCCGCGCCAGCGGCTTCGAGCAGTACGGCGCCCCCGCCGGCGGCCTCGTCTCGCTGCAGCCCGACCTGGGCCAGCGCGTCTCCCGGGGTGACACCCTCTTCGAGGTCACCGACGTCTTCGGCGGCGTCAAAGAGACCGTCACCGCCGACTCCTCCGGGGTCTTCTGGCGCAGCCGCCGGCTCCCGCAGGTCGCCACCGGCGAGTACGTCTGTTCCGTGGGGACCGACGTGGACAGTTACTGAGTCGGGCTAGCGCTCTGCCCGCCGCTTCCAGATCTCGACCGTGAAGTTCTCGTATTCCTCGCTCTCGACGAGCCGCCAGTCGGCCTCGTCCCACTCCGGATAGAACGTGTCGCCCTCGTACTCGCCGGGGACCCGCGTCAGGACCATCCGGTCGAGGTGGGGCTGGAAGAGCGCGTAGATGCCGGCACCGCCGAGGACGTAGGCGCGGTCGGCGCCCAGCGACGCGGCGATGTCGACGGCCTCGTCGACAGAAGACGCGTGATAGGTGTTTTCGCGGTCGTACTCCCGTTCCGTCCGACTGAGGACGACGTAGGCCGACCCCGGTGGCTCGTCGAACATCTCGAACGTGCGCCGGCCGTAGATCGTCGGGGCGTCGGCGACGCGCTCGCGGTACTGCTTCTTGTCTTCCGGGAGGTGCCAGGGCACCTCGTCGTCGTCGCCGATGACGCCGTCGTCGGCGACCGCCGCGACCGAGATCAGCTTCATACCTCCGGTTCGGGCGGGAGCGGCTTAATCGCCCGCCTCCGCGTCGCCCTCGGCGGCGCCGTCGCTCGCGCTCCCGCGCTCGTCCATCATCGCCGCGGCCTTGGCCGCCCAGTCGCCGCGGGCGAACCCCCAGGCGACGACGGCGAGTGCCCAGAACTGCTGGAGCGCGATGGCGGCGTAGATGCCGATCACGCCCCAGCCGAGGAGGACGCTGGTCAGGTAGCCGAACCCGAGCAGGAAGCCGAACATCCCCGTCGTCCGCGCGACGAAGGGAGTTCGGGTGTCACTGCCGCCCTGGAGCGACCCCGAGATAGCGAGATAGGCACCGATCGCGGGCGCGGCGACGGCGTAGGCGCGGCAGAAGCCGACCGCGTATCCGGCGGTCGCGGGGTCGCTCGTGAACAGCGAGACGAACCAGTCGGCGCCGAAAAAGAGCGCGGCGCCGATGACGCCCATCGTCAGGACTGCGAGAGCGGTCGTCGCCCACCCCTGAAAGCGGGCGGCGGCCACGTCGCCGTCGCCGAGCGACTGCCCGACGACGACGCTGGCGGCCGTGTGGTAGGCCCGGCCCAGCGGCGAGGTGACCTGCTGGTACATCCGCCGGCCGATCTGGTAGGCGGCGTTGACGTCCGTCCCGAACGTGAGCAGCAGGGCGTTGAACGGGAACTCCGCCAGCGTCGTCACCAGCCCCTCGCCGATCCGGGGGGCGCTCACCGCCAACAGCTGTCTGGCGATCACGAGGTCGCGGGGCCGGGCGAACGACGCCTCCGTCCGCGAACTGTAGATCGCCAGCGAGAGCGCCCCGGCGGTGAACGTGTTGCCGACCGCCGTCGCGATCCCGACGCCGACGATGGCGAGTCTGGGGGCGCCGAACAGGCCGAGACCGAGGACGAGCGAGCCGACGATGTTGAGCAGCGAGGAGGTCACGTCGACGTACATCGGCGTGCGGGTGTCGCCGGTGCCCTGGAGCGAGCGGGCCGCCACGAGCGCGACGTGGCGGGCGGGCGCGCTCGCGAAGACGATCGCGAGGTACGTGCCACCCATCTCGGCCACGTCCGCGGGCGCACCGAGCAGGCCGATGGCCGCCTCGCCGAAGAGGACGCCGAACGCGACGAAGGGAATCCCCGACAGCAGCCCCAGCAGGACCGCCTGGGTGACCGCCTGGTCGCGGTTCTCGACGGCCGCGCTCCCGGTGTCCTGGCTGGACAGCGCGATGGCGCCGCTGCCGAGGCCGAGACCGATCCGCAGCGGGAAACGGGCGTACAGGTCCGCGAGGCCGACCGCCGCGACCGCCGCCGGCGAAAAGAGCCCGGTGACGACCAGGTCGGTCGTCCGCATGAGCGTGCGGAAGACGTGCTGGATCATCATCGGCCACGACAGCGAGAGGACTCGCCGCCAGACACCGAGTCCGCGATCCCGGACGCTCGCGGTCGACATTGGCCGTGCTCGGGACTGGCCCCGATTGAAGGTGTCGATGGCGAAACCGGCGACAGCTACCGTCTCCACCGGGCGCGGGCGGTATCGGCCACCATCGCCCCCAGCGGCGAGCGGTCTGCCGGCAGCGATCCGGAAACGGCCGCGACAGCTGTCGCGGCCGTTTCGATCCCGCGGTTTCACTTTCACTCCGCCTGGCTCGGGTTCAAGTGCCACCCCGCGGTAGTCGCTGGCGTCACACGCGTTTTCCCCTCACATCTAACTCCCGTCGAGCGGTAGGGTCGGTATGATCGAACTCGCGGACGTGCTGGACGCGCGCGAGCGGGTCGCCGCGACCGCCCGGCACACACCGCTGGATTACTCGCACACCTTCTCGTCGATGACCGGCGCCGACGTCCACCTGAAACTGGAGACGTTCCAGCGGACGGGCTCGTTCAAGATCCGCGGCGCCACCAACAAGATCGCGACGCTCTCCGACGAGGAGCAGGACGCCGGGGTCGTCACCGCCTCCGCGGGCAACCACGCCCAGGGCGTCGCGCTCGCCGCGACGCGGATCGGCGTCGACTCGAAGATCGTCATGCCCGAGCACGCCCCCGTCTCGAAAGTCAAGGCCACCCGCAACTACGGCGCGGAGGTCGTCCTCCACGGCGCCGACTACGACGAGGCCGCCGAGAAGGCCCACGAGATCGAGCGCGCGGAGGGGCGCGTCTACGTCCACGCCTTCGACGACCCGATGGTGATGGCCGGCCAGGGCACCATCGGCCTCGAAGTCCTCGAAGAACTCCCCGAGGTCGAAACCGTGGTCGTACCCATCGGCGGCGGCGGTCTCATCAGCGGCATCGCAACCGCGGTCAAAGCCAAAAACCCCGACGCTCGCGTGGTCGGGGTCCAGGCCGAGGGGGCCTCCAGCGTCGCCGACTCCCTGCGGAAGGGCCACGTGGTCGAGCGCGACAGCGTCGACACCATCGCCGACGGCATCGCCACCCGGAAGGTCGGGACGCGGACCTTCGATGTCATCCGCGAGCGCGTCGACGAGGTCGTCACCGTCACCGACGCCGAGACCGCCGTCGCGCTCACGACGCTGCTCGAACGCGGCAAGACCCTCGTCGAGGGCGCCGGCGCGGTGCCGCTGGCGGCCCTGCTGGAGAACAAGTTCGACTACGACGACGACGAGGTGATCGTCCCCTGTCTCTGCGGCGGGAACATCGACCTGAACGTCCTCACCACCGTCATCATGCGCGGGCTCGTCGAGACCGGCCGCTACCTGCGCGTGCGCACGATCCTGAAGGACCGCCCGGGCGAACTCGAACGGCTCGTCGAGGTCATCAGCGACGCCCGCGCGAACATCCACGCCATCGAGCACGACCGCGCCGGCAAGGACGTGGCCATGAACGCCGCCGAGGTGGAGCTGGACCTGGAGACGAAGGGACCGGACCACGCGGAGGAGTTGCTGGCCGCGCTGCGGGCGGAGGGGTACGAGGTCGACGTGCTGGTGTGAGCGGTGGAGTGATTCGGACGCGACCGGCGCCGTCGCTACCGGTCTCGGAATCGAGGCGGCTCGGAGTCCCGTGTCGTCACAAGGGGCTCGGAGGGGTAACCATTCGTCATCGCCGCCGGTCGGAGGGAGACGGTGCGGGCGTATGAATCCCCCGAACGGGACCGTGGCAAGCGGTCCCGAGAGGCCACAGTGACAAGCGTTTTTCCGCTCGCCCGCCTCCCTGCTGGCATGGATCTGTCCGACATCGAGGCGCTCATCGAGGAGTCCATCCCCGACGCCGAGGCCACCGTCGCCCGCGCCCGCGGCGCCGACGACGACGACCACCTCGCCGCCACCGTCGTCTCCCCCGCCTTCGCCGACGAGTCGCTCGTCGACAGGCATCAGCTGGTGTACGACGCGCTCGGCGATCGGATGACGACGGACATCCACGCCCTGGAAGTCGAGACCTACACGCCCGAGGAACGCGAGTAGGAGGGCTCGAAGGTATCCGTTAGACCGCTTCCGCGACCGCCGACGGTATCGTAGTGCAAGACAGCGTGAAAGCCCCGACCGTCTCGGCCGGTTCAACGATCTGTGCGGGTGGGAATGAAAGGGGCCACGTGCTCCGGGAAGCACGACGACGCAAGCACTGGAGCGAGCGGAGCGAGCGAAGCGCGCAGCGAGGCGCGCGACCGGAGCACGTGGGGGCTTTCACGCTGTTTGCGGTGCCGTCCCCGAAGGAGCCGATTGCGGTACTGGCCGCGGTATGTCCACCAGAAACTCAAAGCGCGGGGTATTCGTCGAGCGCGTCTTCTAGCCGTTCTTTCGCGTCGCGACACGCCGCCAGTTCGTCGGCCACAGCTCCGCTCGCCAGCCGGTCGCGTTCCTCGGGCCCGAGTTGGGCGCGGGCCTGTGCGCTGTCCCGCAGGCGCTCGTAGTCGGTCTCGCGGGGCAACTCGCGCACCGCCCGGAGCGCGACGAGCGCGTCCTCACCGTCCTCGACGTGGTCGGCGAAACGCGCGACGACGCTGGTCAGCTCCCGGGCGCGAAAGCGGAGCGTCTCGGCCTCGACCGGCGGCCAGTCGACGGTCAGCGGCTCGGCGTCCAGCCGTCGGAGGTACGTCCGCCGGGTCGAGACGTTGCGCTTCAGGGCGTCGGGGTCGTCGACGTAGTGGTCCAGTTTCGACTTCGAGTACTCGGCGTACTCCAGCAGTTGCCCGACCGACTCCTCGCCGGCGGCGTGGGCGTCGACGTACTCGCGGAGGTCCGCGGGGGGCGACTCGAAGGGCACGAGCGGGTAGGCGTCGGTCTTGGCGACGAACGCCAGCAGGTCGCGGGCGCTCGCCGAGGAGCGGAACGCGTCGAACGCGTCGGCGACGCGGTCGTTGTACGTCTCGATGGGGGCGCGCAGGCGCTCGGTCGGGGCGTCCAGGTCGGCGTCGCCCAGGCGCTGGAGGTCCTCCAGGTCGCCGATGCGGTCGGCGACGTCGTCGAGGCGACGCTCGGCGGAAAAGCGGGCGTCCGCGTAGCGCTCGCGGGCCTCGTCGCGGTCGTCGAGGCGGGCGACATCGGCCCGGACCGGCTCCAGCGCGTCGCGGACCTTCGTCCAGTCCGACTCGGTGAGTCGGCGCTGCTGGAGCAGGTCGTCGACCGCCTCGAAGACCTCGCGGTGGCGCACGTCCTCGGACAGTTCCTCTGTGATCGCGGCGATCTGGCTCTGGAACTCGATGAACGTCTCGAAGTCGCCGTCACCGGTGACCGCCTCCTCGTAGCGGTCGAACAGCGTGGTGAGGTCGTCGTAGGCGTCGGCGACGGCCCGAAGCTCGGCCTCCCCGACCTCGTCGACGCGGTCGCGGGCGCGGTCGAGGGCCTGGCTCGCCTCGCGCAGGTCGGCGACGAGGTCGTCGGCGACGGCGCGGGGGTCGTCGGTCGCGGGGTCGAAGGCGGCGTCGCTCATCCGGCTACTCGTAGACCTCGTCGGGGTCGAAGACCTGCTCGCCGACGGTCTCGCCGTCGATGGTGCGGTAGAAACACGACTCGTAGCCGGTGTGGCAGGCGCCGCCGGACTGGTCGACCAGATAGAGGAGCGCGTCGCCGTCGCAGTCGACGCGGATCTCCTCGACGGCCTGGGTGTGGCCGCTGGTCGCGCCTTTCTCCCACAGTTCCTCGCGGCTGCGCGAGTAGTAGTGCGCGCGCCCCGTCTCCCGCGTTCGCTCGACGGCCTCGGGCGTGACGTAGGCGAGCATCAACACCTCGCCGGAGTCCGCGTCCTGGGCGATGGCGGGGAGTCGCCCCTGCTCGTCGAACGCCAGGTCCACCTCGTCGGTCATACCCCACCTCGGACTGTCGGCAGGATAGGTCTTTTGTCGCCCGCGCCGTCGCCACCGCCGCCGCGAAACCCGAACCGGCGAGACCGCGGAGCGGACGGTAAGCCCGCACTACGCCGCAGTCGCCACCATATATTTACGTATCGGTCACCGGATCGTGTGTCGGGGATGGACGACAAGACAGAACACCTGCGCGATATCTTCATGGACGTTTCCGAGGAGGAAACCGTCACGGAGACCCAGGCCGAGACGCGGGGCTCGCTGGCCGCCGACGAGGGGGACGACCGCGAGCAGTTGCGCGACGTCGTCGCGACGATGCGCGACCGCGAGTCGTTCGCGACCGATTTCGAGACGGGGACGTACGTCCGGATCGTGCGGGCGTTCTACGACGACGAGGACGACGACGCCATCGCCGCCGCGCTCGAACCGAACGACGACGACCTCGAGGCGACCGCGGGCGAGGTGTTTCGCGCACGCATGGACCTGCACCTGCTCCGCGGGAACGAACTCGACGCGGTCGACGCCTGCGAGGTGCGCGACCGCCGCGAGGAGGACGACGCGGCCATCGCGGACGCGCTCGACGTCGACGCGGCGACCGTCCGTCGGGCGCGCCGGGTCGTCGACGCCGAGGACGCCGCCCGGGCGGCGAACCACCGCTACCGCACGCAGTTCGAGGAGATCCTCACCGACGCCGCACTCTCCGGCGCGTACGCCGGCGGCGTCCGCGAGGACGGCCTCGACGAGGCCGCCGAGGACATCGAGACGGACGTCTCCTTCTGACCCGGGGCCCGGCGGCTGAGCTTTATGACGGATGGCGCGGCCACAGCGGCCCATGCACACGTTCCGCGAGGTGGCGACCGCGGCGTACTGCCCGCGCAAACTCTACTACCGGCACCGCGACCCCGAGGCCGACGTCGACGTGCCCGACCGCGTCGCCTCGCGGCGCGAACTGGCCTTCCGGTACGACGAACTCCTCGACACCGACGCCGAGTTGCTCGCGGCGCCCATCGCGGTGACGCCGACGCAGTACCGCTCGCGACTGGGGCGACTGCGCGCGCGCCTCGACGACTGGGAGGGGGTCGCCGACCCCGACGAGCGGGACGTCCACCTCGCCGGCCGGGAATGTCGGGGCGTCGCGCACAAGGTGGTCGACGACCCGCCGCGGCCGTCGCTGGTGTTCGCGGGTGACCCGCCCGACGAGGGCGTCTGGGAGCCCCAGACCGTGCGACTCGTCGCCGCGGCGAAGGCGCTGGCCTGGGAGCGCGGGCGGCCGGTCGAGACCGCCTTCGCGGAGTATCCCGCCCACGGTGTGGTCCGCGAGGTCGACCTGACGACCCGCCGGAAGGCGGCCTACCGGTCGGCGGTCCGGACGGCCGACGCCATCGACGGCCCGCCCTCGCGGACCGACGACCGCGCGAAGTGCGACCCCTGCGAGTACGCCGCCGACTGCGGCGTGACCACCCGGTCGATGCGGTCGCTGCTGTGAACGGCGCGCCACGGCGTCTCGGACCGGAAACGCAGAACGAGGCGACGCGAGTGTTCCGTCCGGGCCGTCGACACCCGCACTCGCGGTCGGGGTCGTTAGCTCCCGGACTCGCGCTCGAGGTGGGCGTTAGCTCCCGTACTCGCGCTCGAGGTACGCCACGATATCGTCGCTTTCGGGCATGCCCTCGACCCCGTTGTCCCTGTCGACGAGCACCGGAACGCCGGTCTGCCCGCTCACTTCCTCGACTTCGGTCCGCTCGGAGTGTGCGCGCGGGACCATGTGGGACTCGTACGCCAGCCCGAGTTCGTCGAGTTTCGTCTTGACCTTCGCGCAGTAGGGACAGCCCTCCAGCTCGTACAGTTCCAGAGTTGGCATCGCCGGCGAGTAGGGACGCGACCCAAAAGAGCGCGTCGGTCGTGTGTAGCCGCCGCGCAGAGCCGCTCGCGTCGTCACGCCCGGTGACCGTGCCCACGTAAACACCGCCAGCGCTCCCGGGCGAGTTTTAAGCCGCTGGCG